>Ga0307376_10002016_pt1 | contig 20581 bp, 30 predicted proteins | sample TR2MG_FD_202536 | JGI IMG/M metagenome (GOLD analysis project Ga0307376, IMG submission 202536) | Soil microbial communities from Risofladan, Vaasa, Finland - TR-2 | ecosystem: Environmental > Terrestrial > Soil > Coastal area > Acid sulfate soil | place: Finland: Risofladan, Vaasa | collected...
CATTATGGAATTCTCGAATGAATTCTTCTGAGAGTTTTTGATGTATGGAAATCACATTCCAATCGACTTTATTATGGAATTCTCGAATGAATTCTTCTGAGAGTTTTTGATATTTGGAAATCATATACCAATCGACTTCATTATGGAATTCTCGGATGAAATCTTCTGAGAGGGTTTGATATTTGGAAATCCAATACCAATTGACTTTATCTATTTCACAGGTTTCGCCGTTTGAAAAAGTGATTGTTTTTTTATCCCAGGTTATTTTTTTCATTATTAGCCTTTCATGTCATCTATTGTTTTTATGATACACGTTTATTCTTAGATGTCAAGCGGAAAACCACCGTTATCACAATTTATTTCATAATCCCTTAAGATTGCTCCATGATATATTCAAAAAATCGATGAAATATTACATCGTCCAATGGAAACCTCTTTTATGGTGCCTTATCCCTTTATAAGAATCCCCTAACCAATCTTTAAAATCTACCCATTCAGAATATACTTTTTCTGGATGAGAAGGAATTTCTTTATGTTTTTCACCAGATTTACAATATTCATTCCATTGAATTGTGTTTTTTAATTTAAGATCATGAATGACTTTTCTCGCCTTTTCGAAAGGCATCCAATTTATCTTACTTGGATGAACCGCTTTAGTCCCCAACCAATCCCCCACTGAAATCCGTCCTTCATTTTTATATCTTCTATGTGGATTAGAAGGAATATCATTAGATTTATTCCCGGATTTGCAATACTTCCGCCATTCATTAACGTTTCTCAGTTTCAATTTTCGAACGTGACTTCTTGCTTTTTTGAATTCTGCAAACATTGAATTATCCTCTCGGAGTAATAATCATATTCCCTCTTTGATATATTCAACCACTGGCACCCTTGGCTGATTTCTAGCTGCACTATATGCTAATTCATCACACCATTCATTGAATCTATCTCCAGCATGACCTCGAATCCATTTGATGTCAAGAACAGCAAATTTCTCCGCCATTTTTCTTGAACGCATAACTAATTCTTTATTCTCTTTTGCTTTCCATAAACCATTCGTCATGTTTATAGCCCATTGACTATCCGCATGAATAATAAGATGTGTTTTGGATGGATCTTTAACTCGGTTCATCGCCTCCATCATCGCCAAAATCTCACAGCGATTGTTCGTCGTTTCCATGCATTGTTTTCCATCTCTATCTTGAGGCTTTTTGGTCTTATTAGTTTTGGCCAGTTTCAATAAGTCTCCCGTTAATTCAACCCAACGTGGAATTGACCGAGAAATAGTTTTAATATGAAGAAACTCATCCTTTCTGAATCGGAACACAAGACCAATACCACCTGCCCCTGGGTTCGTTGGATACGTGGAGCCGTCCAAACTTACTTCAACGACATCTAGATCGTATTTATGATCTCCGAACATGTCTTTTTGCTCTAGATCAGTCATCGTTTTTTCCTTGAATCATTTCAACGAATTCGGATTCGCTGATGATTTTGATATCAGCTCCTTCATCAATGTATTTCTGAGCCTTCTGACATTTGGTGCTGGTACGATCTCTGCCACCAACAACTAGATATGTCAGATCCTTCTTAACACCTGATGGAGTATCCGCTCCAAGGGCTTTTGCGGCTTTCTGAGCCTCTGAACGTCCCATTCTAACCAATGTGCCGGTAAAGACGAATGATTGACCTGAGAAACGCCCTGAGCCACTATTAGAGGCATCTGGTTTGATGATCTTAATGAATTTCAACAAATCACGGACAAGACCGTCGTTTTCTTTCAATCCTTTAATTACCGTCTTCGCAATAGTTTCTCCGACTTTCGGCAATTTAATAAGATCTTCAACTTTTAACATCATTACATCGGCGATGTTGTCATACTTCTTGGCGATTGCTTCCGACACATGGTTTCCCAACTCATCGATGCCTAATGATCGCAAAAATACATGGAGAGGAATTTCCCTTTTTTCAGCAATATTATCAATGATTTTTTGGGCATTCTTCTCCCCCATCCTATCAACGTTACGAATTAATCCTCCTACTGTCATTTTAAAAAGATGAGTAGGTTTTCGAACGCCAGAACGACAAATTTGTTCAATAATTGTTGATCCAAGTCCATCGATTTCCAGGACTTTGACAAAATGTTCAATTTGACCTGCAACTTGGGCTGGGCAGGAATCTCCCGTGCAATACAAAACTTCGACTTTCTCTTTAGATCCATGGATAGTCTGATAACTTACTTTCACTACCGTGGGGGCTTTGCATACGGGACATTGTTTAGGATGTTCAAACGCCTTCACACCACTTGCTTTTACAACTCGCTCTGCTTGAGGAATGACTCCTCCTCGACGTGAAACTTCAATTTCATCTTTTGGAGCAAACCCTTTGCTCCGCATTTGACTTACATTATGCAATGAAATTCGAGAAATATTTGCTCCGGAAAGATTGACTGGATTTACTAGAGCAACGGGAGTAATAGCTTGAGTCCTGGAAACGCTCCATTCAATTTCATTCAAGACTGTCGTCCCAGATTCTCCTTGGAATTTCAAAGCGATGGCATATCGGGGATGATGACGAGTTGATCCAAGGCTCTCCTGTTCAGACACATCTCCAGCCATTATAATCAATCCATCGGCTTCATAATCCCAAGAGCTTCGTTCCGCCGCCATATCCTTAAAGGCTTCTTCTAAATCTTTTCTCTGAACACTCTTCGTAGCGACGTTGGTAAATCCTTGTTCACGAAGGAATTTAAACTTCTCGCTCTCTGTCGGACAATCGGTTCCGAGAACATTGTAGGCATAAAAAGTCAAGGGGATCTTCTCGTGCTTATCGCTTGCAGGATTGATTCTCTTCAAGGCTCCCGAAGCAGTGTTTCTCGGATTTGAATGGTTGCCTTTTAATTTGGCAAAATCAGAAAGTTTGACACATACTTCGCCCCGGACTTCGATGGGATCTTTGCTCGGGATTCGTTTGGGAAGGTTTGAAATCAATTTAGCTGCACTCGTGACATTCTCCCCTTCGACTCCGGTTCCCCTGGTTGCCGCCAAGACCATCTCTCCGTTTTCGTAACGGACACATGCCGCACTCCCATCAATTTTCGGGCTAAGAGTCACCCAATCTCCATCTAACTTCTTTGCCCACTTGATGATTTCTTCTTCTGCATAAGCCTTATCCATCGAAAGCATCATGACATTATGCTTGACGGCTTTCCCGGCATCAACGGCTTCGGCGAACTCGTAAGGAACCGTACTGGTCGGATCAAGTGACAATAATTCATTGACCAACAGATCGTAATCCGTATCGGAAATGATCGGGTCGTTTTTGTTCCAGTAGAGATCGTTGTGTTCATGGATCTCTTTCCCTAATTGTGCTATTCTGTCATTGCTCATTGTGAATTTTCTCCTATTCTCTTGTTCATCTCATTCCATGTATTTCAACCAAAAGACTATTGATGGCTCTTGCCTCAGTATTCAATTCTTGAATAATGATTTTTTCAACACTGATTCTTGCTTCTTCAGCTGTGTCTTTTTCTAAACTCCCATTAAACCCCATTTTATGCAATCCTTCTACATAATAGAAATATTTACGACCTTTAAATTCTTCATTGTAAAGTAGGAATAAAAGTACATGAATTTCCCTTGAAAGATTTTTAATCGTAAGTTCCCATACTGTTTCTTTGTGTTCGGCATTGCTTGCGACTTTCCATTTCAAATTCATTTCTCTCACCTTTCTGCCATGAGAATACCGAAAAATTGGATGAATGTCAAGCGAAAACCGCCGTTACTTCCATAGGAATTCTTCCATCCATTGCATTTCCGAAAATTTAGAGGCTTCTCTTACTATATTTTCTAAAGGACAAACGTAAAAATCAGCACAAGAAAAACTATTTATTTCTAATACATGAAGGCTTTTCTGATTATTTTTTTCACATTGAGCCACATCGACGACATATAATTCGTCCGTCGGATGCCACAAGACTTCGGAAAGAACTTGTCGAAGATAAATTGTTGCTTCATTAAATGGAATATCATCTGCCGTTGGAACAACTTCAAAATTTTGTCCATTCTCCATATATTGACAACCAGAAATAATATCTCTCCCACAAACAACAAATCTCCACTCATTTAAGATGTTCTTTCCTGTGGAAATCAAGACTAAGCCCTCTGGGAACAAAGGTGAATGGCTTTTATATGGGTCATTATCTTCAATAAACCTAACAAGATCATCGGCATTACGAATTAGCACGCCGGTGAATTGCTTGAAACCAGAATCTGGACGGATAAACAATCCTTGTCGTTCGGCATCAGTCGCTAGATGCTTTTTCATTCTTTCAAGTTCTCCAATGGGAAACATGCCATAATCATTATTTAGCATGAATTTACCCCAACGAGAATAATAATAATGACAACAAAAGTCATTCAAATTCATTATGACGCCAGGAATCCACTCTTTGGATCGTTGAAGTCGAAGACCTAGTTGAAGAGAACCATGAAAAATAACGCAACCTTGTCCACTCGGTTCTTCTCCGAACCATTTCCCATCTGGATTCTCAGAAGAGTATTCGATATGAACAACATTCATCCCTTGCTTTTTGACTTCACCGATGAGGGCTGCGGTATTAGTATCTCCCAAAAAGTTTTCAATTAACCATGTTGGTCTCATTTATTGACTCCCTATAAAAGACTTTCATTTGAATTTTCTGAATGACTTACGACCTGTCCGTCTTCAATATATATCCCTACTCCTTCATCTTTTGACGATACAACCTCAAGCCAAATCTGAAAATTCATTTTCTTTGCCATTGCATCAATGACTTTCTTATTGTCTTCGTCGAGTAAAGAAGCGTCGGTGACCCGAAGAACACGAAATTCTGGGTTTAATTTCATCGCAATGGCGATGCTTACTTTTAGTTTTTCTGCCTGAGAACATTGATGGAATGGATTCCCTTTAAATGTGATTCCTTCTTCGTCAAATCCCAATCCATTAATTGGGAATTTTGCATTTGATAAAGCCTTAGATTTCTTTTCATCAATTTTATTTATCTCTTCAGTCATTCCCTCTGATTTTGTTTTCAATTCTAAATACTCTTTTTCGGTTTTTTCGTAATCCTCGGATTGCCTTTTCTTCATGCGAATCCGTTCGTTAACGTCCTCTACATTTTTCATGCGATTACTGATTTCATCAAGATCAGGATCTTGATAAGTCTTTATTTTATTTACTAATTTTATTCCCTTTGTTTTAATTTCTTCAAGTTCAGATTCAGCCTTACTTAATTCTTCTTTTAATCTTTTAATTTTTTCAACCAAATTCTTACCTTCTGATGTAAACGATTTTACATCTTCGATATCTCTATTATGTCCAGAAACAATTTCCGAAGCTTTTCGATGTTCTTCCAATAAATCTGTAATCTTTGTTTCTTCTTGTATTTTTTCTAATGGTTTTTCCATTCCATCCAATTGATTTTCTTTCTTTTTTACTTCACGATTAATTTCTGTTCTATTATCAAATATTTCTTTTCTTTTTGTATCTAATTTATCAATGTCTATTTCAAGATCGACAAGTTCAAGAAGTATTCTTCTTTGTTCTTTTTCTTTTTCATTAGCAAAAATCAATGGATCAAAAGATAAATCCCCAATTATTTTATCCAAAAGTTCTTGAGGACTTGAATACTTTCCTCCGTTTTTATCTCTTATGGTTAGAGAACCTGGAGTTCCATTTTTTGTCCACGTCCTTGTAACAATTAGACCATCATCCGTTTCAACTGAAATGACAGCTCTATCTTGTCCCTCACGAATGGGCTTTTCAAGTTTACATTTGAACCTCTGTCCTCCGACTGCTTTTCCAATAATATTTAAAACAGAAGTCTTCCCCTGTTCGTTTTTACCAGAAATTATAATAGTCCCACTACCATCTGCCGTTATATCGACGGCTTTAAGCCTCATGAAATTTTCAGCAGTAAGTCTTACAATATTTGACATGATCTTATTTTTCCTTTTCAAGAAGTTTTTTAACTTTCTCGATTTCCTCATTGGTATGAGGCGTTCCCCCAGTATTAATCTCAAGGTACCATTGAAGAACTTCTTTTCTTGTCGGAAGATCGTTCACATGAAATCGAAAACGAGATTGACTGATTGCTCGAATTTTTCCTTCAAACTTGGAGTAAGTATAACCTCCAAAAACGGCTAGTTCATCTCTCAAGAACTTACGCATAGCTTCTATTCTCTGTTTCCCATCGACCAATACCAATTGTCCTATTTTATTACTATTCCATCCCGAACAATTAAAAAGAATATCTCGACCCGACTTTCCGCCCTTTAACATAAATTCGACAAAAGCAATCTGTTGCTCTTCCGTCCAAACGTGACCTCGTTGAAAATCAGGGTCTAGATCTAAATCATAACCTTTGGAAAAGTCTTCCAACTGTTCTTCAAGATAAGAAAAACCAATATCACATACATAGTTTCCCCAGCTTTTAAATTTTGGAATTGTTTGAAAATTAGGCATCTTTTCTTTCTCCGTTCCTTAACTCTATCCACAATGTAACTCAATCAGATGGCATTGTTAAGCGAAAACCGCCGTTATTTTTTTCCTCATCCAGTGATTTTTTCGATAACAAATGTGATCCCATTCTACATGGAGTGTCAGGGCTTCTCTCTATTTGTCCATGGGAAAAACAAGGAGTTTCTTCGTACCATGGGTAATTATGAATAGCACATCCATATTCACCAACAGTATCTCCTCTTAAGTGAGGGCAACTTTCTTCCAGGCAATTGATTCCCTTTAAGTTCCCTTCTTCCGGACCTTTTTCTGGGTCATCTACAATGACGACCCACGAAGTTAAACAACAGTATCCGCAACGAAGACAGATCATATCCATTCCTTTCATTATAAAGACTACAATGAATTAAAGATGATGTCAAGGGGAAACCGCCGTTATTCCTATTATCGTTTCTTGCCAAAAAAACCGCCATCTATGGCTTTTTCTCTCTCCGTCTTATCTAATTTAATTCTCTTAACAGAAAAATCAGGATTGATTTCAATAAAAACGCACTCGTAAACCGGTATATTTAAAAACCAATCATCAATCCATTCGCCTTCAACAAAACATTTACGAGTGTGGGCCGTATGTTGATATTTTTCTATCGTCTTTTTCTTTACTAAATAAGCGAGTTTAAGATCCCCGTTAAATTCAAATATAATATCAAATTTAGAAGTATTTGCTTCTGGAGATTTTCTCCACAAAACATGTGCTCCTTCTTTTCTAAATCTACCATTTGGATTTATTAATCCTTCAAAAACGCCCTTATCACAATCAGGATCTCTTATTTCCGCCTCTACTTTCAGATCTATCCCACCTTTAGATGCGACAAGATCATGACTGAAAACTTCTTCATCGAGTCCTTCTATTTTGAACCCTCCTTTCTCTAAAATCTTTGCCGCTGCCCAACGACCTCTTTTATCGCATCTTTGATATAATGTCTCACTGAATTTTTTCCTAGTTTTCGTTGTCATATTAATGTCCTTAATGAGAATGGCAGGAGACCCGAAGGCTCCTGCCACATTATACGACATTCGTCATAATCTATTTCTCATTAATTAGGTACTCTGACGATCTTTGTTTTAGAATCAATCTTCCGATAGAAGAATGAAATCCTTCAAGCATCGGAGTAATGACTATGCCTTCACGCAGAATATCAATTTTTGGATTAAAAATTGATTTCCCATTAGAAGTTTCTTGAATCGGTCTTCCATCAAGCCACTCTCCCAACGTCATGTCCTTAACAATAATCGGGACTATTGGAAGTCCATTAAGGATGTCGTATTTGGCATGAACTGAAGCAAAATCGCCATCAATTTTAACATCGAAAAATAGTATAGTGTGCTCTTTCAACTTATAGATATTTTTTTGAATACCAGGACCAATAAATTCCCCATAAAATGTTATGGAATTAAAATTTTCGGTCTTGAACATTTTAGCAACGCTTCTCATGTGTTCAAAAATACCCATCTTCTCGACCGTAGCCCAGAACATGTGCTTCGCACCTTCTTTTTCGACAATAGTATAACCTCTCTGATTAACGAAAAATTCATCTGTTTCTGGTCTATAAGTGCAAGAAAAATTTGTGCCCTCGATCTTTTCTGCAATGCATACCTTGGTATCCATCAGCTGTTCAGCAACCTCAGAATACCTGTCCGCACCTTCAATATCATAGACCGTCAATTCAGATGGCAATGGACAAAGATTTCCATTTTCACACGGAATATCAGGTGGGTCATATTTCATTACCCCAAGGAATTCCGTAATAACTTCGGTAAGATGATCTCCTGGATCAATGTCTTCAATAAGATCCAATGGACCTACTAATCCCTGTGAAAGTTCTCCACGAAGCCGAACAACCCTCAATCTATTATGATTTTTCCCACGAAGAGTTCCCTCAATAACGGGAGCTCCATTTTCATCGAGAACGATTTCCCCATTCTCTTTTTTCTCTTTAGTTAATCCAAGTTTTTTCATTAATGGGAATGGTAACAATGAATCGACTGGAAAGTACAAACATCGATCTCCCACCTTATAGGAGTCTCGACCCGTAACGAATTGAAAATTCATTCCTTCCAGAGTGCAAATATCTAGCCGGTCAGCTCCGGGATGATTCCGAACTGTATCGATTGTTTCAATTGTTACACCGAAAAAAGCCATCGTTTTATCCTTTATTTTTGAATCCTTCAATTTCTACAAACATGTCAAAATCCTTTTTCATTCTCCATTTCCAAAGGAACTGTATCAAATTAGATCTGGTTTGTCAAGGGAAAACCGCCGTTATTTCTCTTTCTCAGCTTTCTCATTATGCGTATCAATGGCATCCTCAAATACACTGACGAGTATTTCTTCAGCATCTTCATGTTCTACCTTATCGGAAGAAACGAAAAAGACCCCTCCTGTTATGGCGATAGCTCTTGGCTTAAGAAAACTACGACCATCCATTATTTGGAAATTACTCACTCCAAGATGTTCGCAGACTTCATCGCTATTAACTGAAGTGAATTCTTCACGCCATCTTTTGTCTTCTTCTTTCCCTAGTTTAGTGCTCAGACGAGGGCACATGAATTTCGGTTCACTACTTACCTTTTTAAAATGCTTAGGGAGAGGGTCAATAGCGGGAACTCCAGACAAATTAGTACCATGACGAATAATCCCAATTCCGGGTTCCTTTTTTCCAAACAGATCTTCTAAATAAGAATGTATTTTTCCTGCTATCTCATTATTTTTTTCTTTAATCTTATGAGCCATTTCTTCAGCTTTTCCTGACAATCTGTAATAATGTTTCATGACTTCAGTCTCCTTTTAATAGACTATAAATATTCGATTGGTTAAACATAACGAATGGCAATGGTGTCGTTTGATAACCTACAGATCGCAATTTCCCGACCATTATCTTAGAAGCCGGATGATTCAACGTATGAACAACTACATGCCCAACGCTCTGTTTGTTTTCGACCATCCATCGGACAACTTCCATTCCACAATCTTCTCGTTTCGAATCTACAAATACTTCATCCCCAAGATCGTGGTCGAGAAATAAAAAATCAAATTTCATTCCGCCTTTAAGTTTATCAATACATTCCTTTGCCGTCTCGACAGTGACAGCTGATGGGGAATGCCTTTTGAAATCTTTTGTTCGATCATTGTTGTCATTTAAAAATAAAATATTCATATGATTTATTCCTTTTCTTCCTCTTCCCAGTCGAGAATTGGATTGCCTTTTTCATCAAGATACTTCTGGTATGTCTTGGAACAACAGGGCATACAATGAATTATTCTCGTTCCCCGATTGTGGCATTCACAACGGCATTCGTCCCATGGTTTTTCCGTTTCATCATCCATCATTTATCTCCTTCTTCAGATTCTAAGACCATAATAGAATGTCAATATAGAAAAGTCAAGTGTAAAACCGCCGTTAATCAGAACAATTTCGTGTATCCAGGGGGTTTGTTGATTTCTTCAGGATATTCACCGATAAGTAATTCAAGGTAATCTTCAGCCTTGGTGTATTCTTTTATGTAGACTTTCAAGCCTTCTTTTTTAGATAAATCGATCATGTGCTGAGTCCCTCGGCTTCCATTTGTAATAGCAATTAAAACTTCCCCATATTTTGCCATTTCCGAATTTCTAATGTAACCAGCACTCTTTTGATACTAAGATATTAAACTCCCTATTGATTTTACCAATATCAAACGACTTCGATGTTATAATTAATTCATTTTTTATTCTAGCCGTATTTATTGTATATACCATTTCAATATTATTTATATCTGCGTGCGATTCGTACATTTTTCTGATTTCATCACAATCATCGTAGGACAATACCCACGGACAATCCGTAGTAAGAAGGCAATCTCTTAATTTTTCATGGTCTTTTATCCCGAAATGATGCTGATAAAGTTCCCCGCCCTTAACTAGATAAGGGGGGTCTAAGTACAAAATCCCATTTTTATCGTGTATTATCATATCTTCAAAAGATACATCTGTAAATATATCTTTTTCTCCATTGTATCTTTCGATACTAGAAAAAGCAATATTCCATTTTTTTATTTTATTAATCAGAGTTTTCGGATTCCATCTACAACCTACGTCATATTTTGATTGTTGCCTCAGTCCGCCAATAGGCCCCCCTGCTCGAACTCCAAGCCCTGAATAAGATATTTGATGGATTACAAGCTTCAAAAATCCAAAATCAATATAGTTCATCCCATCTGGCTTACTCGTATTTTCCATTAACAATTTTTTCGTTTCAAAAAAAGACTCTACCGTTGGAATGTATTTATGCACTTTTTCAATAAGCTCGTCAGGATCATTCTGGACTGCCTTCCATAAGCAAATTAATGGCTTATCTATATCGTTGAACCAGAAAAAAGACAAATCTGTCTTATCTAATATCTCAAGACCAACAGAGCCTCCGCCGAAAAATGGTTCTCTGAATTCAAAATTCTTTCCGTTTATGTCTAAAAAACACTCGAATAAACGTAGTATCTTTTTCTTTATGTTACTTTTACCACCAGGATATCTAAACATGCATTTCCTCTAAAGTCGGCATAATTTGATTTGGGAACATTTTTTTCTTTTTATCTATTAGCTGTTTTATTGGTCTCAATTTTTCTCTTGGTATTGATATATTTAATGTTTTTCCTGATTTATCTTTTTTTGTTACATACGTGTTTTGTGGAGAGTCTTCAATGAGATCTTTCAGTAAAGACCACCCCCATATGTCAACTCTCCAATTCTCAAATACGCTATCGTCTAATCCTTCCCCTAAATAATTATTGTTTTCAAATTTGTTCCAAGAAGACTTAGGAAAAGACCGACTTGCCCAAACGATTATATCTTTCCCTTTCACCACTTCTTTTCTCGTAAAATGATAAAAACCCCCAACTTCTATATAATCAAAACCTTCAGGAAGATAATATTCGTTTTCTCTTCTTGAATATGAATGAGACTGAGTTTTAATATCTATTTTAACTATCTTTATTTTCTTAGTTTGAAATTTTTTATTTAGTTTAAATTTAAAATCACAATCGTCTCCTCTAGATCGATACGTTTTGTCTGGGTTGGCCCCTAACAGAAAACCAAGAAAAAATTCACCTGCACATCCTTGTAAAACAGTAAAATTTGCCAATCCTTTTCCATATTCAGTATCATCCCATTCGTTATCTTTAGTTTGAATACGTGACACTTCAATAATATCTTTAATTTCTTCAGGATTAAATATGCAAAATGCAGTTTGACCATCATTAGATATTTTATATTTCATTTTCTCTTAAATCCCTTAATCCTTTTCTTCCTAATTCTTTAAATGTCTCAGCGATGTTTTCATAAATTAAATCCTCTAAATGTAAAAGCATTTTAATTTCTTCTATATATTTTTCATCAATATCAATGCCTATATATTCTATCCCTAATTTTTTACATACTAAAACCGTGGTTCCGTGACCGACAAATGGATCGCATACAACCGTCTCATTATTGTATCCATGTAATTTTATACAATGCTCCACTAATTTCTCAGGGAAAATAGCTGGATGATTCCCCTTCTCGGATTTTGATTGGATAGTTTTATATGGTATGTGCCAAACATTTCCTCTGCATCGAAGGTCTTCCTTCATATAGCCTTCAGTCTTGTTATGCCTCGTTATGTTATTTTTATAAACATACGGAACACCAATTGATTTCCTGTCTAATGGGACATTCCCCTTATGGGTAAAATGAAAAACGTGTTCATATAATCCATTTACATATCGTTTACTATTTATTGGTTTGAATTGCCCATGGGTTTCGTCTCCTATGCTTATTGATTTAACCCACACAAAATCATTCTGCAACACAAAGAACTCTCTGGCAACATTCGCTACGTCCATATATAGCCAAGGATTCTTATTAGAAGATCCGACGTTCAAAAAGAAAGAACCATTATCTTTTAAAATGATAAATATTTTTTGACATACTTCCTTTATGAAAAAAAGGTATTCATCGTATTCGTTATCGTCTTTATATGAATTGTATTTAATGCCCAAATTATATGGAGGAGAAGTCACGAATATATCGACAGACTTCTTCTCCATTTTTGGGAAAACATCTAAACAATTAGCTGCAAATAGCATTATCCCATGACTTTCACACAAGAATGATAGAAATCTTCTTTAGAATTGGTTTTTTTCAATAGACCTTCTTTGTATCTCCATCATCGTTGGATGTATTCTAGACCCCTCATCGTTGATGGCTAAAGATCTATTAAGAGCCTCAGTAATTGGGTCTATTTTCAAGTCTCCACAATCTATCTCGATTCTCTTTTTTAATTCCAATATCGACCACCATTCCAATAAACACTCCAGTGATGGTTCGGGGACTTCTCTCTCCTCCAGAATTTTCTTCATACTACTTATTAATGTCATATTATTATACCTCTTTAAATGGATTTTTCATCATTTTTATTGAAAAATATTTAAACAGTTATCCCATGACTTTCACACAAGAATGTTTATAAACCCTATTTAATAGGTGAGCATATCGAGCTGTAGCCTTAACATCATCCATAGCATTGTGAGAATTTAGCCCTTTTCTTAAATCGAATGTATCGATAATGCTTTCTAATTTGTGACTAGTTAAAGCCATCATGATTCTCGATAATTCTAAAGTGCAGAATCCTTTTTTAATTGTTACTTTCATTCCTATCTTTTTACAATGATTCTCTACCATTCGTTTATCGAACTTGAAATTATGAGCACAAGCTGGATGATCACCAAGAAACGTAAAAAATCCACCAAGAGCATGAGTGGCTTGGTTCCCTTCTTTCCTCAAGAAATCTTCTGTCAACCCATGAATATTCGATGCTGCTCTCGGGACTGGAATCGTGGGAACGATATAGGAATGGTAAGAGCCTACAGGTTTCCCACCAGTAAACTTAATAGCAGCTATTTCTACAATTTCGTCTTTTGCAGAAAGTCCAGTTGTTTCCGTATCAAATATGACGAAATCTTTTATGTCTATTTGAGACGCTTCACTTGCGTTTTTTAATATATTACTACTTATTTTTTTTAATATTAAATCCGAGATCTTGTCTTCGACATTGCTTTCATCGGGTTTTGTAATTATATTTACCTTACCATCGGCAGACATCTGCCCGACTCCGCATTCGCAAACCCCTTCAATTAACTTGTCAATTTTCTTTTGCGCATCTTCTTCGCTGATAGATATGGTCGGCGTTACAAGCCTATAATCTTCTTCCCCATCAGGCTTATACCATCCTATCCAAAACGTTTTATGCTTTGCTTTTGCATCTTTCGGATTTATTTTTACCAGCGAACCTGTCCTACTTAACTTCCCTTCCAATTCAGCAATCTTCTTCAACATATAAATATAGTTCCTTTCGAGTTATCCTCCTTTTATTATACGATTTGTTCTACGATGATGTTGCGGCTGCGGCTTCAGTCTCTTCCTAAGCCTTCCGTAGGAAGGCCAAGGTTAGATGCCGTGTTGCTTTAGCATATCGGAGAAGTCACTTTCTATTACTAATTTTATTTTGTCTAATTCTGCCAAAAGATCAACTACACTATCTTTTAATTTTTTAAAATCATTTTCCAGTTTAACAAGAACGCCCCATGGATCGCCGCCGCATTTGCTACACACAAAATTAATATGAACTCTATTACCGCATTCAGAACATTCTTTATAAGCCCAATCGCTCATAGCTTTCCTCCATTATATTTCATCTTCAATTGAAGCATCAATCGCTTCACTTGTAATTATATAGAATAGTTCCCGAATTTCCATAAGAATTTTTCCGAGATTATTTTCACCAACTCCATTGTATTCCCCCCAAAACGTGTCCTTCCAATAATTTTCTTCAATTAAAACTTCATCTTGGGTTTCAATAAGAGTAATAATAAGATGGCGATTTCTGGTAAATTTATCCAGAACAATTTGTCTCATTATAGCGACTTTTATTTCATCCCAGTCTTTTCTAATCTTTACACTACGACCTAGTTTCTTTGCTTCTTTAGGAGTTTCTGCATCCCGAATGACTTCACGCTCATATAGGTCTAACGTCTTCGCCGCAGCATAAGCATGTTCAGACGATGGATAAATTTCTCCATCATATGACGTTTCCGCCATAAAGAAATTGGAAAGAAATCTGTATTCTTTAAAAAAGCCAGCGATAGTCATTATTATTCTCCATTTCTGTCTTTTAAATTAATCCACTTAATTGAAGCAGTCTTTCTATTCTTTCTTCCGTTGGTCTTTGTTCTTCGGGCCATTCCCCAAAAGCATCAAGAGATTTTGCTTCGAATCCAAATTGGAATAGATCTCGATAAAGCCTTTTGGATTTATTAATAATCATTATCGGTTTATGGACTCCCCAAAATTGGGTGGCAGTGATGTCTAACGCATCCGTCCTTGATTCGACCCAACAATGTCCATGTCTACCTCTAAACCATCCCTTGCAAATCTTTACATCGTCTCCTGCTTTTTTGAGGTCTTTTGCTAAAGCGGATGAACAAATGGCACAAAGTCCCATTAAGTCTTTTTTGAAATGGCAGAAGTATCCTGATCCATTTTCTATTTCTCTTTCTGCTGCCTGTCTAATCCTTAATGCACGATCTCTACGAACATCCATACTCAGCATTTGACATACTCCCACGACTAAAGTTGAGGGATTCTTGATATCAGCAACACAACTTAGATTTTCTCTTACGAGAAATCCCATATTTTAAATTTTAGTTCATTGCTATCCCATAATGTTCGAATAATTCTTTCGTTCCCCAATTTTTCATGTGCCCCTCTTCTCCATCAAACCAAGGCATGAATTCTTGAACGAACCTTTTAATTGAATCAACATCCGGGCCTTCTATTTCCATGAACGGAGGAATGACACCGTAATCGTCGATGTCTACTCTGAATTCTCCAATCTGGAAACTCATACGATGTTTATTGCTATCATGTATCAATGGCAGTGCTAGATTGAAAAAGTTTCTCCAATAATGGAATATAGTAATGGAGTGACATATATCAACTAATTTATGTTCGACGGCAAACTTAGCAAAAGAATCAGATGGCTTTCCATCCTTGTAAATAATACAGTATTCATCTGCACCGTTCCAATTAGATAAATGTCTTAAACGTATGAATGACTTTCCGTCTTCACTGGTCTTATAGTCATACGTCTGTATAGTCCCATCGAATACGTATTCATGTTCCATGCTTCGAAGAACGTCCAACACTTCCTCAACATCGATCTCAATGATTTTTACTTCTACTTCGGTTTCTTTTACGGTTGTCATTTCTATTTGCCTTTTTTTGTTAATTTAACACATCCCATTCCAGGAACCGTTTTCGTTCGATCTTTATGTAATTTGCATTTGTCGCATTTTTCGATTAAAGAGAAGATCTTTTTTAGATGTTTAATTCGGCCTTCTCTTGACTTATTAGGGATTTTGTCCCCATCAACGAAAATCCTCACGATGAGCCCTTTCTATAGATCCTTGATTCCAATGTCTCCAAAATCTTTTATAATCATATCACCTATACCTAATTGCAAACATTCTTTTGGCATGATGAATCGATCTGTTTTCATTTCTTCTCGAACATCTTTGAGACTCATATTTGTTCTTTCTGATATTTTCTTATATATAAAATCCTGCATTCTTTCGATTTCTTTGGCAGAGGAATTAATATCTTCAGATTTTCCAAAAAAACAAGATCTAATTTGATGGAACATTAAACGACAATCTGGAGCAAGAAATCTGTGACCTTTTTCTCCATGAATGAATATTAAAGATCCGGCAGACATTGCTTTTCCAAGAACTAAAGTATAAACTTTACAACGCAACATATTCATTGTGTTTACAATTGCCCACATTGAATCGACATATCCTCCATTTGACTCAACAACCATAAGGATCGGGTTTATTGGGTCTTTAAACTCTAATTCAATTAATTTAATTATAACTTTTTCGCTTTTTTCTTCATTGATTTCTCCAGTCAAGAATATCATTCTACGATCATCATTTCCGTTTTTTTTCAAGTTCTCAGCCATTATAATATATCCCTTAGAAGTTTGATTAAACATTTTACAAATAGAGACTGCGACCACTAGTGTCCGCAGTCTCATGGTATCTTTATACTTCATTCTTTTTCACGAATTTTTTCTTCATTTTATTGTGAAATTTCAAATCCTCAACATCCAATACGTTCTCTTTGTTTATTACAATTGATGCTTCTTTTTTTTTGCTGATGCTCGGATCATAGTTTCCATCTGGAGAAAGCTCACAAAATGAAACAGTTAAAATGCCTGGAATTCCTTCTTCGCAGCTATCAACTACGAATTTCTTACCTCCTCGAAGACCTCCACCAGAGATAACGTCTCCCTCTCCAGGGATTCGTATCTTTGGTTTAGCATCATCACTATCCCCCCCATTATTGGAATCATTATTCATCATAAATTTTGTCCTCCTGTCCCCAGTAGGGGATAAAACAATAAGTTAAGGTTTTTTAACTAAAATTCCTTTAATTTTATTTATTAATAATAGATATCGAACGTAAATTAAACAGATTCAATTATCTATCATGTGTATTCTCTAATTCCGTCTCCAATCATAGTCTATGAAGCATAATGACAAAAAACGGCGTGAATTGCAAGTAAAAACCGCCGTTAAGTGAGATGCAAATGGTTTTTGTTTACTTCTTTAATTGAACCCAGCTATGCCCACACCCATCACCAGAGCATCTGTAATAAAATCGAGCTGGTTTCGACTTCACGTCAGAAGTAATTACATGTCCGAGAGCTTCACATTTTGGACAAAGACATTCTCTAGGCATTTTTCGATTCCTCTATTTTAATCTGTATTTCTTCTACAGTTTCATTGACTCGAATTCTTTGAAGGACATCTTCGGAAAGAGTTTCGTTACGGTAGATGATTTCAGTTTTCCATTCTTTCGGCAAAACTTCAATTGGAAAATGAGTATGACTTGAACAGATTGGTTGAACAGATTTTATCCCATCAATATCAATCATTAATGTTACCTTCTTGATGGCGTCTTTCATGGGTTTCTTTTTGTAAAAATCAACCATAAAAGCATCGATCTCTTCTTCGTTCTCTTCATTTAACCCATTCCTTACTGCTTCCTCGGCGGCGGCAAACAACTCTTTCGTTGTCTTATCACACCATGCCTCGTTAAGATGGTAATCTTTAACCGTTATCATTGGCATTATCTTCTTCTCCTTTTCTTAATCGCATTTTATCTATAGAATAATTGTTTATAGCAACGATTCCAACTTCTTCAAATATTTTCCAATCTTTCATTAATTTTGAAGGATCTCGAAAACTATTATTAAGAAAAACAAATATTGATTTAATAATTTCACTTAATGGAGGAGGTTTTATGTAATATCTGTTTATGGATTCGACTGAATCTCCACAATCATCACATTCGTAAAACGTACGGAACATTGGCTTATTACAAGGTTCGTATACAAGAATCCCATCAGTGATTTTTGTTTCTCCATCGAGTTCATACTCCGCTCTATAAACATCGCCGAAGCAAAAATTACATGTATAAATATAATTTTCAAAACATGTAGGAATTCCTCTCATAACCTTGTTTTTAAAAGTATACCAAACATTGGCTTCTTTACTTTCGACCGTGAATTCCATTAAACATTCTTTGCATAAATGTAGATGCCAATGATGATTCGGATCATTACCCTCACATCCGTCTACTAATGTCTGTTCGTGCCCCAACTCTTCCACATTTTTACTATCGCAAAATGGGCAAGCAATATTGTCCATCGTTAATGACGGATCGAGACGTTCTTTAATTATTTTCAATAAGCCATTCTTGATCATATTAATATCCTTTAAAAAATTCTGCTTCATCGTGATATTCAAATCCCAATCGTTTGGCAAAAGTCTCATCAGTTTTGGCATCTCCCACCATTATGCAATTAGCAGGATTCAATTTATACTGATGGATAATGGCCACGCCCATTCCTGCTTGTGGTTTACGACAATAACATGAAACAGGAGGAATTCGATGAGGACAAAATACAGGACTCATAAACCCACACCCAAGCCTCAATGCTGTCTCTTTTAAAAGATTTAAAGCCGTATTAAATCCTAGATGTCCTTTGGCTACGCCAGATTGATTAGAAACCATAACAACACTGTAATCGTCATTATGATACTTTCTAATCAATTCTCCACGCCGTTCCCATACTTTCATCTCAGAAGATTTTGTTGGGTACTTCTCATTTCCACCAACCGTTTCACGGAGGACGCCATCGACGTCCAATAAGAGCCCTTTCCCATTATAAGGGCATTTCTCCCTAATAAAATCGAAGGAAGTGATGTCTTCAAATCCCTCGTCTTTAGAAGGTTTCTCCAATGCCTTTCTGTATGCGAAAAGAGCGGCGACAGGAAAAATGTTTGGATCTTTTTTAGCAATAGGGTGATCTTTGATGTCATCGGCGGTTAAAAATAAACGCCCATAGCGGTCAATCATTCTGAATAGAGAATTAATTTGGGCATCTTCAATCGAAGTAGCGATAAAATCGCAACTAATGGTAGACCCCATCTTATGAGCCAATTCAATAAAAGGCTTTCGATCTTCCGCTTTGGGAAAAGTGTTGTCTAAAACGACACGTTGACCATCATTTATTAATGTTTCCATTTTAGGAAGAAGGGAAATAATATTACCTCCTGCCTCGTCTCTACTTAAAACATGAAATCCCTGATCAACATATGTTTTTCGATAAGTCGATTTTCCGGAAGCAGGGCAACCGGCGATCATTACAATTTTTGACATCTTTATATTCTTTCGTTATTCGGGATATAGGTCTTCAACTTTTTCGACTGGAATCTTCGCCGACGCTTGTTCTTCCTCTACGATGGCTGCGGCAACGATCTGGTCGAACTCTTCCTCGGAATGATACAGGATAATGGCACTTCCATTGTCCATCGTCAAAACGACTTTAGTTTCGTGATCTTCCGTGATTGTAATAACGTCTGAACTGATTCCCTTATAAAACTCTATGCTGGAAATTTTGTCCAACGGGACACGAACTTTGCATTCTGTTCCTTGAAAATCTGCACATACTGAATTAACCATTAAACTCTCCTCTTATTTAAATTTGAAAGATGGGATAATCCCCTTATATAATACGATAATGGTTAATCTGAAAATCTATTCTCGAATGGGGAACCTCCGTTATGTCATCGATGAATCCTTCGATTCTTCTAATCTGCCGATCATCTCATCAAGTAGAAGATAAACTTCATGCCATTGTAATATTATATTTTTACTTCCGGATGGCGAGAATCCTCTAATCTGAAACACCGAAGTGGCTTGATTAATAATGTGTTGCATTTGACTTGCAACAAGAAGGTCTCTTTTCGTAACAACCTTAATAAAGACATTATATAGAATAACTATTCGACTCCTGATTTCTAGGAATTTATTTTCATTTTCTTCTGTAAGATCATTTCCAAAATCGAAAAATGACAGAAACATATTCCAGTATTTCATGAGAGATTTCAGATCATCTATATCCGACGATGAATTCTCTTTCTTTATTTTATCTCTTTCATCCAGTTTATCCTCATAATAATTAACAGCAAAAATTGCAATATCAACAGCCCGATGAGCCATAGTTTCAGGCCATGAATCGCTTGAAGCAGATCCATGCAAGCTAGCTATAATGAATTTCTCCATCAGTTCTTCTCGTTCATTTATCGTTAATGCCATTTTCTTTTCTCCTATTTTTTGGTTGGGGTGACGGGGTTCGAACCCGCACGACCCTTTCGGATTCCAGATTAAAAGTCTGGTGCAGCAGCCAATTCTGCATCACCCCAACATGGATCTTGCAATTTATGGTGGGGGCAACAGGATTCGAACCTGCATGGACATTTCTGTCACCGGATTAAGAGTCCGGCGCTACAGCCAGTTCAGCTTTACCCCCATGGGTTTAGTATATGGGCTTCTGTTTTCGAAATTGTAAAATAGAAGACACAAAGGCACCATCACCCAGGAAGG
>Ga0307376_10002017_pt1 | contig 20573 bp, 16 predicted proteins | sample TR2MG_FD_202536 | JGI IMG/M metagenome (GOLD analysis project Ga0307376, IMG submission 202536) | Soil microbial communities from Risofladan, Vaasa, Finland - TR-2 | ecosystem: Environmental > Terrestrial > Soil > Coastal area > Acid sulfate soil | place: Finland: Risofladan, Vaasa | collected...
GGAGAAGTCCGCTGGGACAGCAGCATTGGAAGCAGGTCCTCACTCCTTCCCGTTCCTCACGCAATCGGCTGACGATGCGCAGGAGAATCTCCGGAAGAACCTCGCCCGGTATGGGTTCAAGATTGCGGGGAAGGTATGAGCATCTTCGTCGTCTCCGACCTGCGCCGGTGGTTCGCGCAGAATGGTTTTCCGAAGGTTGCCGTACGGATGCACCGCCTCGAACCCATGGTCTTCCACGTGTACCTCCCGAGGCGACTACAGAAGTGGGATTATGATTTCCTCGTGGCGCAGTTGAACGAGTCGGTTTGCATTGGATTTGACGTCAGGGTTCATTGTGGGTTCGTTCGGTGGTTGTGGTACGGGTATGTTGAAGGAGGATTCTAATGGGCGAGACGGTCAGGATGAGCGAGAAGGACAAGCTGGCGGCGGTACGCGAGGCGGGTCAGATCATCCGGGATGCGCTGGCGGCGAATGTGCACGCGCGGATGGGGGACCCGGTGTCGAAGCCTATGCTGGACGAGTTCAGGACGGTCCTCGCGTCAATCGTCAAGTCGTACCTGCGGCAGGTGTTCCCGGATGTTGAGGTCCACGCGTTCGTGGAGGTCCTTCCGCCGGACATCGACGTCACGGTCTTCGTCGCGGGGCAGTTCCACGTCACGGCAACCTTTTCCGGGGAAGTGGTGGAGACACCACCGAATGACGGTGCTCCCCTTTACCTCCACCCAGCTTGACGGTGGGAGCCGAGAGGGTAGTCTTGAGCGGCGGGAGGTTCATGATGACCAGTGCTGTGTGGATTGCCATCATACTTCTCGCCGCTCTCGTCGTGGGCGAGTTCGGGTTGGTCATCCGTGTCTGGTGGTTGCTCCGCCGGGAACGGATGGATTCCGCGCGGCTCCGTGACCTCATACGAGAAATGCAGACCGATGGGAAACGCCCCCGCTAAGATTATACCGCCCAAGTTTCCTAAGCTCCCGGACGGTTGTGATCGTGTACTCGTTACCGTGATCATGGCACTCCCACACCAGAAGGCCCGCTACTACGCCAACGACTTGCTGATCGGTTACGAGCAGTGGAACCGACGCCACCTGCGTTGGCTGATCGACGTGATCGGGGCGGCGAACGTCGATACCCTGTCGAAGTTGGACCCTCATTTCGACCTTCAACGGGCGAAAGCCGTGCTGGAAAAGCACGCCTCCTCGCCGGGCACCGGTGTCGAGCCGGAGGTTGACGGACTGCCTGAGCAGTGGCGGACCGATGCGCCGAAGCGTATCAAGCTCACGAAGGTACACGCACCGAAGATCAAGGTCTCCCCACCGCTCACTCCGGTAAGCCCTGCGCCTGCAGCGCGCATCAAGGTCAAGGTGAAGGTAAAGGTGCTGCCGATACCGCCCAAGCCGACCCCTTTCGTGAAAGTGCGAAGTTCCGATTGACAAACCGAGGCTAGTTGGCATCATGTGTGCTTCAGGTGGTAGTCTACGAGCCCATCGAGGGGAGGCGTACATGTTCAAGGCACTGGCCGACCTGTTCGGAACCCGTGTGGTGGCTGTGTCAGAAGCGAAGGCAATCGACGAGACGGTGGAGAGCCCCGAGCTTCTGGCGCGCGAGGCCGCGCTGAAGGTGTTCGCAGAGAGCGGGCACGAAGTCTCGTACATCATGGAGACCCCAGACGGGTTCGTCGCAGTCGGAACCGGTGGTCAGTCGATCTTCATGGGCCACACCGGGGGATTCCAACTCGTTGACACCCCAGAGACTGAGCCTTCCGACGAGGGCACGCGCGGTCGTGGCAACATGTTCACCTGCCCGAAGTGCGGCTGGGAGGGTGACTACGAGGACCTGCGCAACGGGAAGTGCCCGGAGTGCGGGTATAAGTTCCAGATGCGCGAGTCAACCGACGCGCCCCTGACGCTCGACGGGCTCGCGGAGAACGTCGAGACCGCGATGCACGAGGTCGAGATCACCGCTGAAGTGCTGGATGCTCTCCGCAAGTTCGATGCGGCCAAGGCCGCTGACAACATGAACGAGGCGCTCCGGGCCGTGGGTCTCTTCGAGCAGACCACAGGCGCGAGCGTCAGCCGTTCGCAGCCGCTTTCGCTCCCCCCGACCCCGCCCGAGCCGGGTCAGCCGGGTAGTGTCAAGGGCAACTGGAATCCGTCCGGCGACCCGTATGTTCCGACACCCGGTGCTCCCCCCATGCCGAAGAAGCCGCTCGACGTCGGCCCGGGTCCCGGCAAGAACACAGGCACGGACGGATCGACCAGTGGGGAGATCAAGGTCCCGACGACCGATCCCCCCGCGCCGAAACCTCCCAAGGACGTGGGGACCACGAAGGAGTCCGTCGACGAGTACAAGGCGCTGGGGAAGCTCAGGGCCTATACCGTCACGCTCCCGGACAAGGAGTCCGCCGACGGTATGCTCTACGCTCTCGAAGACTGGGAATATCAGGTGGAGGACATCCGCCGGGATGGTCTGAGCATCCACTTCAAGGCGAGCGACATGGCGATGCGGGAGATCAAGAAGGGCATCGAGAAGCGCCGAGGGAAACTCAAGGCCCACGGTCTCACCACAGACCCGAACGTGGAGTCCGTCGACATCCGGGTCCCGTCGGCTCGCGTCGACGAGTTCATCGCGGTCGCGCGCAAGGCGGGGGCGACGGATGATGTGTCGGTCGTGCGGGAGGACGATTCGTTCGTGTTCACCCTGCCGAAGCTCGTGGCCGAAGCGGTCATGGGCACCTTCAGGTGACGCGGCGAAAACACTGAGTAAAGGGTGTTTTGGAGTAGACAGGTCCTTCGGCCACCGGTAGACTACGCAGGCAGGCGAGGACCTTACAGGGTTCGGAAGGAGGCGGACATGCCGCTGGTCAGTGTGGTCGGTGCCGGTGTGGAAGATGCCGACGTTGCGGCGTTGCTGTTCAAGGACGCCGAGACGCTCACCATCGAGGGCGAGGTCATCGAGTCGTTCCTCAGCGATTGCGACTTCTCCGACGTCTTCGAGGACGCCGAGGTCAAGGAGTCGGGTCTGGCGAAGTCGGCGCAGACGTGGGGCAAGGCCGACGAGTCGGGCGACGTCGAAGAGGTCGATAAGGGCATCGAGGGCGCGTCGGAGTACGCCGTCGACACCATCGAGGGCGTCGACCTCGCCGAGGTCGTGGACCTCGACGACCTCGCGGCGATGTTCAGCTTCTACGTCGAGAACGAGATGCCCGGGGATACGCTGGAGGAGAAGGCGCGCCTCGCGGTCGCCCGGGAACTCGCGGGCCTCGACGAGGCGGGACCCTTCAAGAAGGGCGCTTTCCGGAAGATGCACGCGCAGGGCGGCGCGTCACAGGTCAACCGGATGCTTGGTGCCATGATCGCCAAGGGCGCGATCAAGCGTGCCAAGGCTTCGGGACCGGGCACGCCCCGCAAGGACGGGCCGGGCTTCACCAATCAGGGTGGAGTGAAGGGGGCCGGGTACAAGGGTGGCGACTACCAGAAGGCCCCGCCCGGCTATGGCGGCGGCACGGCACCGCGCATCGCCATCTGGCAGCGGTACAAGAAGGGCAAGAAGACCAAGCTCGTCGCCGTCAGCAAGAAGGCGTCGGTCAAGAAGGGCGCGAAGATCGCCGCCAAGTTCGCCAAGAAGGTGTCGGCCAAGAAGGGCGCGGCTTCCAAGCTCGCGGTGGGCAAGAAGAAGGCCACCATCAGCGCGTCGGCCTCGCCGAGCGACAAGCCCGTCCTCTCCGAGGGCGCGGTCCTGTCCAGCAAGATGCTGGGCGTGATGGAGTCGTCCACCCTCGTGAAGCCGATCACCGAGACCACGAAGTAGCGGTTCTCCTCGCCGAATCCCGGGGGGTGGTGCGCGCGAGCGCGCCACCCCCTGAATCACCGCTTCCAGGAGGACACTATGGACGGACCTCCAATCCAGCGTCTTCCACCGACGACATCGTCCGACCTCGCTGCGCGGTCTTCGCCTGATTCCGCCCGCGCGCTCGCGCGGGTCGCTGTACACGAGTCCGCCTGTGCTCGCACTGCTCCGTCCGCCTGTTCGCCACGTCAGCGTACCACGACGTTAGGTGAACTGGCGCGGCGGGGGGAACCGGCGGCGGTAGTGCCCACTGGCGATCCGGACGATGTCATCGAAGCGTTCGAGCCGGGTCAGTTCCTCCGGAGTCGCACACCGCAGCAGCAACGGTCCGGAGCGGGTCTTGCGGGGGCCGCACTGGGACGCATGTTCCGACCGAGGTAACCCATGCACGTGTTCGACCCCAATGGGCACTGCATGAAGGACCTCGAATCCTTCCGGACCCTTTCCCCTGTCGACGAGTACATTCCGGTCGAGTCCACCATTCCAGGTTCCTGGTTCGTTGTGTACGCCCCCACGGGCCGGTCGTGCCGGATTGATGAACTCGAACCGGAGACCGCTGTGCGGGTCCGGCGGGCCATCAGTTTCCCGGAGGTTGCCGAGGGCAAGGGCGACTTGTTGGACGAAGGTCGGTTCGATTCGCACCTCATGAAGGCCATTTTCGTGGTGGGCGCAGGTGGCTCCGGAAAATCTTCCATCGCGGACGCCATGTTCGGCGGTACCGGGCTCAAGGTCATCAACGCGGACAAGCACCTCGAACGCTTCCTCCGCGAACTGGAGATTCCGCCTTCGCAGGTGGGGCAGCATTATGGGCTCTTCAAGCAGGCCCGGGACCTCATGAAGAAGGAGTTCCAGCACTACAGTGGGCAGCGGCTGGGGCTCGTGGTGGACAGCACCGGCTGGGACTATCCTCGTGTGGCAAACCCCGCCCAGCGTCTTCGCGCGCTGGGGTACGATCTGTTCATGGTAGTGGTGCGGGTACCGTTCGACGTTGCACTCGCCAGAAATCGCAGGCGAGCGGAGGAGGGCGGCAGGTTCGTTCCGGATAGCTTCGTCGAGGATGCGTGGCGAGGTTTGGAGCGAAACCTGAAGAAGTATATCCAATTCTTCGGGCCGAAGAATATGCACGTCGTCGAGAATGATACTGAGGTTTCCGACGAGGACTGGGTGTCAATCGTCAAGCCGAAGTTGCACGTCATCGGCTCCACGATCTTGAACCGACCGCTCGCCAACAAATTGGGGCAGCGGTGGTTGACCCGGCAGTTGGGACCCGTCGGGGAGCACCCCGTAGGTGCTCCTCCGGGGGCGGACGAAGGATTGGCGCATCCCCCTGGAGCCAGTCTATGTCCGCCCCTTTCTCGACTCCAAGCGATCCTAGAGGCCGTGACGTTGCCGACGCGGGCACGGGTCCTCAAGCACGCGTTGACGTTGGCGCGCGCGAAGGTGCGAGAGCATGGGCGGCTGTACGTGGTTCCCGAGGGGCGTGCGTTCGAGGTTCGTGAGTGCGCCTTCAGTCCCCCATACTACATCGAGGTGGACGTGGATCGCGCGGCGGTATACCGGCAGGAACTCGACGGGGTTATGGTCCAGACCTCTGTCCTGCGTGAGGATGGGGGATCGTTGATCGAGGAGCCCCGTGAGGACCTCCTTCCGCTCCCGCTCGACGAGAAGCACTGGCGCGACGACCCGAAGGACTTCCGCACCCGGCTGCAGATCGTACCGGAGAAGAAGCGACCGGACAGCGAGGTATTCAGCATCGGGAAGAGCGAGAAGGACCAGAAGTGGTACGGTTGGAGCCATCGCGCGTTCCACGGGTTCGGTGTTGGGGACAAGTCATTCCCGAAGCCTATTCCGTGGAAGAACGGCGAGGACCTCGACAGTCGTGACAAGCGTGAGAAGGAACAACAGGCGAAGGCCCCGGTGATCAAGACAGACGCGGAGGCACGGCAGAGCGCAGTGTATTTCGCGGACTGGGTCAGTTGACGCCCCCGGTGACCTCCGCATAATAGTGACTACGGCGGTACGGAGGGCGTCATGCCTCTGACACACATGGTTCCCGATGGCGTTCAGAAATCGGCGGATGCGGCCCTGCGGCTGCACCGTGATCCCGCGCACAAGCTGGAGGACGTTCACGGTCTGGCCGTCGCGGATGCCCTGGCGACCGGTCACGTGACGCTCGACGTGGTCCAGAAGATCGACCGTTTCTTCGCCGTCAACAACAAGCCGTACGTGGAGGAGATGCAGGCCCTCCGCACCATACACGATTCAGCCACCATCCGCTCGTGGGAGATGCACGGATCAGACGCCGGGCGTGCGTGGGCACACCGGGTGGTTCGGGAAGCAGCCGAAGCGGGCTTGATCGAGGCTGACCCCATCGTCGAACTCCTGAAGCTCCCGCCGGAGGGGGTGTACGACCGCTTTTCTGTCGGTGCGTGGCGGTACGAGTACAACATGGACCCGAAGAAGGCCGCGCGGTTCGTCGAGGAGTACACCCGCGCGACGGGGCAGCAGCTTGAACTGACACGCGCGTTCGGAGCCGCCGCCCCTGCGGTGGGGAACGCGATTTACCGCCGGTACAACACGCCCAATCCCTTCAAGGAGTTGTTCAAGTCCTTGATGGTCGACGACCCTGAGTATCGGGAGGCGGTTGAGAGCGAACTCGACTACCTGCGGACCATCATGACCCGCGAGGACGCCCGGCTGGAGGAGTCCATCGCGCGGGCTGTGTTCTATTCAATGGCCCCCCCGACGGCTGCAAAGATTCTGTGGCCTCCGTTCGTCGCGTATTTGATCCTCACGGTCGAAGCCCCGGCAATCCTGCAGGACGAAATACAGGGTGTCTTTGAGAAGTACAAGCCGCCCGCACCGGACGAGACCCCGAAGACGTTCCAGCAGTACGGGGACACGGTCAATACGTACATCACATACTTCCATCCCACGGGTACCCGATACGTTGATCCGAGTGCGGACAAGGACGCAGCGTACCTGCCCGACGAGATGTACGAGATTCTTCGCCGGGCTTTCTACGGCAAGCTCGTGACCACGAAGATGCTTCGGGAGGCCCTGTTCACCGCTGCATACTGGCTGAAGAAGAACAAGCTCTCCGGACCATTCTTCAACCTGCTCGTGATGGACTGGCGGAAGAAGAACTGGAAGGGCATCCTCGACCGTATCCCAGAGGACGCGGACGTCCGTGACGCATTCGCGAGGTTCGCGAAACTGAATCCGTTGCCCAAGGGTGGGGTCTCCTTGCAGCAGTCGGACCCCACGAAGGGGACGCTGAAGACCGTCGCGGGTTACTACAACGTCCCGACCGACAAGGTTCAGACGGTTCCGTTGAGCCACACAGAGACCGGAGTGCAGGCCCTCAAGGCGAACACGCCCATCGGGGTGAAGTCGACCTTTGAGATGGGTGGTCAGCAGTACGAGATCACCGGGGGTTTCAGCACCGATCAGATGGCGGTGGACGGAATCCAACCGGACATCGTCTTCCGCAACCTCAAGACCGGCGAGCACAAGATGCTCTCCGATGCGCTCTTCCAGCAGGCGATCAAGAAGGGCGACGTCAAGATACTGCAGGCGCACAAGGACCTTCCCGGGACGAAGTACGCCGAGCCCACTACACCCCCGGAGCAACCGACAACGAAGGAACCTGCGGCGACCGAGGACGGAATCGCCGCGATGCTGAAGGACGACTTCGGCGAGAACTATAACCTGCTCACGAAGATGAAGCTGGAAGACACGATAACGTCTTCTGCGATGGAGGACGCGTACGGCATCGAACTCCACGCGGGCGAGACGTTGATCGACAAGGAGGACCACAAGTTCAAGTTCGTCGCCGCGTACGATACGTCAGAGGGCGCGGTGCTCGTGATGGTGGGGCCGAATAACGACCTCATGTGGATGGAAGACGCCGAGGCAGCGGAGATCGTCGAGAAGGGCACCGTGAAGTTCGCGTCCCTTGCCGGTAACGAAGCTCCGAAGCCGAGCTTCCCGGACCCCCTTGCCGCCTCGCTCAAGCCCGAGCCCGCGTACGTTCCGAAGCACGCGGTGTCAGAAGTCATTACGCTGTCGGGCTTGCGTTATCACATTCTGGCATACGCGAATAAGAACTACCTACTCCATCGGCTGACGGTCTCTGCACCCACGCACTCTTCCGTGGAGGTACTCAGCGCCTCGTACGTCGACGGTGCAGCGAAAGCCAGCGGTTCGCTCGTCACTGAACCGTCCACGCTGCTAGCGTTCGTGGCGGACTACATACCGTCGGACCTGTCCGCTGTGTCTATGACGATACCGGGGTACACGTGGGGCGACGTGGTTCTCGCTGGTGAAGACGTGTACAGGGTCTATGGTTTGTATCAGACTCCGTCCAAGGAACAACAGGTCCTCGCGTCCATTGCCACAGTGACGGATTTCGAGGGTCTTACCGTGCCGTACGACGATTGGGTGCTCCGTCCACCTTCGTTGTTCACGGCGGTCGAGTCCTCGTATAAACCCACTGCGCCCAAGCCCGAGCCGGGGGCTATCGACGCGCTCGATATGGCAGGTCCGGAGGGCGGCGGTTCCCCCGAGATGTGCGGGACGCAGGCCGCTATCGACTGGTTGCTTGCCCACGGACTCACCCCGGCAGTCCAGAGCGAGTCCCCCCTGTTCAAGTTCGACCTTGGGCAGAAGCTCAACTACGCTATGGGCAAACTTCGGATCATCGTCGGGTACGCGTTCTCGAATACCAAGGTGCCCAGCTATGTGATCCTTACCGAGCTAGGGAATATCAATGCCAAGGAGGCATCGAACGGGAACGCGCAGTATGGGCCGAAGATCGAGATTCTCCAGTCCGTCGTCAATGCGTTGAAGCCCAAGCCTGAGCACGCGGAGAAGCCGGGGTTCCCACGCCTCAACTATGCGCTCAGCGCCGAGGCAAAGACGTGGGCGAAGACAACGAAAGCCATCTTCATTCAGTCCCCACCCAACCCGATCTACTTCGTTGGGTCGAAGCTGTTCGATTATTCCGCGAATCAGAGCTATACGTTGATAGGGTGGGTCCAGGGACCGAAAGCGGTTCTGAAGAAGCCCGGCAGCACCCATGCGCTCATGGTGAGCAACGACGAACTGCAGGCGTACACCCTCAACTACAAGAATCAGAGCACGCTCGCAACCGGTGGGGCCATTACATTCGGTAAAGGCGCGCACGCGGTGAAGTACGCCGTGACCATCCACAACATCAACAAGGTCACCGTGAAGGTCGAGGACGTGTCGATCCCGAGCGACCCTCCAGCGGGGTGGGATGATCCGGACTCGATCAGTCAACCCCCTGTGACCCAGTTCCCAGCGGGGGGCGCACACCTATCGGCGGGCATTGTCGCGGTGGTCCCCCCGGGTGGTTCGGTGATGGCGGGTGACAAGTCGGTCCACATGAGCCACACCTGTGTAGTGATGGTTCACCCCATGAACGAATATGCCGGGTACAAGCTCACGTACCCGAAGGGGACCATCGACAAGGGCGAGTCGATAGAGCACGCGGCGGTCCGTGAGGTGTACGAGGAGACGGGGCTCTCCGTGAAGCCCGTTGCGTACCTTGGCGACTACAAGGGCCAGACGTCCGTTACCCGCATGTTCATTGGATACGTGACGGGCGGAGACCCGCAGAAGGCCGGGAACGAAACGGACGCTGTCGCGTTCAAGCCGCTAACCGATTGGCTCGCCTCGTGGGGTGGTCTCGTCACGGATCGCGACAAGAAGATCACGACGGACGCCCTCGAATGGATGGGCAAGCACGGCACCCCTGACGAGTACGTTCCGAAGCAGGCCGCTGCGCCGTCTTCCGCCACAGGTCCGCAGGACGTCGAGGGGCAAACCGGTCCGAAGGCGTTCGATCCCAATTTAGTGGATTCCCCTCCGCAGGCTGGGTCGGCGAACAAGCCGCAACCCATCGACTACTACGTTGATGCTGCGACGATCAACTTCGTCGAAGCACAGGAGGTTTTCAACGGAACGACATGGCGCTTCGTGAAGCAGTCAGGCTATGTTGAGAAGGGATATCCTCCGGTCGGTGGGCAGTCCAAACCGGTGGTTGGCACGAAGATTCGGTACAAGAAAACTGGTACTGTGGTCTATGAGATGAAGGGGTACGTGCGCGCAGAAGCGGGGTCTGCACAGTGGGAGCGGATGATCGTGCAGGCGGTCGTGTTCGCTCCTGCCGCGTACCACTCGTGGGACCTCACCATGAGCGGTACGGGGTCCAACGATGTGGTCCTCGTGGGTATCGGCCCGGATCAGTTCGAGCCGGTCGACGAGCCCGTGCTGCCGAAGACCAAGACGATCCCCGGTAAGACGCCCCTGCAGGACCTCCTGACGGAGTTCGCCTATACATCACCGTTCCCGGTCAACCAGTCGATCCTGAACGAACTCAAGAATCTCCTCAACGTCACAGATGCCGTCCCGATCAGCATCAAGGGCACCACACTACCACCTTCGATCACGATGCCCTTGGTTGGGGCTGTGTTTACGTATCAAACCGTGGTGGGCTATTCCACTATGTTGGGGTACATCACGGTCGAGACTGAAGAAGAGGTGTTTACGTTCGCGGTGGTCGCGAAGCCTAATGAGTATGTCGGGGTGTGGTCAGCGAACCCGTCGGACCTGCATAAGTACAAGGTACTGCCGGGAACCGCCAAGATTCCAGCGCACTGGGCGTACCAGCACGCTGATCCCTCAGTGCATAGTATGATTGTGCACCTGTCCGTGGTGGGCGAAGCTCCGTCTGTGACGTTGCCCAAGTTCAAGAAGTGGATGAAGGAAGCGGGTGTTCCCAACTCGCATCTGCTCAAGAAGACGGACATACAGAAGTTCGCCGGGCTCTTCGTCGGAGGCAAATACACGCAGGTGGAGCAGACTGTGTTGATCGAGTCATTGGCACTCAAGGCGAAGTCGAAGGCCAAGGTCGCGAAGGTGGGTAAGGCCGACGTGGTTGCCGATGCCCCGACCGTACTGCCGGTGGACGACTACCAGTCACTGGCGGTGAAGAAGATCATCGCCCATCCTTCATCGAAACAGTTCACCCAGTCCGAGCAGCAGGTGAGCGGGGGCAGCAACCCGTCCGCCGTGCTCCTGAGCCATGGTGGCGCGCACAAGTGGTTCTTCAAGATGGCGAAGGACGAGAATATCACGAGAGCGTACACGGAAGCTGCCGCGTACGATTTCATGGCAGCGGTCGAGAAGGACGACGCGGTGCCCGTGGGAGTGCTGTTTTTCAACGGCAAGCTGGGTAGTCTGCAGCCGTTGCTGGACATCTCCCCAGTCCCGTCGGACCCGAGTGTATTGTCGGACGATGACAAGGCCCGGGTCCTCGAACAGCACATGATCGACATGTTCATGGGGGACCACGATGGATTCCCTGCGAACTGGGGCAAGCTGAAGGATGGGCGGCTCGTCGCGGTTGACCGAGGGCAGGCGTTCAAGTTCGTTCTGTTGGGCACGGCGGAGAGTCTCGACCCGTACTGGAACGCGCCGGGGAATATGAATGCGGGGTCAGTATACGGCAAGAAGCTGCTCCGCGACTGGATCGAGGAGAAGTCCGACCTTCCTGCGTCTGCGTGGAAGGCTGCACGGGTGATGATTTCCCGGATTCAGCAGATCAGTGACGAGGTCATGTCTACGATCCTGACCCCGGTGTTCGAGTCGATGAAGCTGGACGAAGCGGGGCGGAAGAAGGTTCTCACGAAGCTCGCAAAGAAGCGAGACGCGTATCTCGATGATTGGACCGAGGTCCTTACGAAGTACAACAAGGACTTCAAATGGCCCACGGTTGGTGCGGTAACGCTCTCAGTGGCGGTGAAGATGGCGGACCACGACCCTGCCGCGATTGGGTATGGGAAGGTGGAGCAGAAAGAGATTCAGGAGGCGTCAAAGCATCCGCACACTGGGACTACGATCCGCGTCGACCGCGACCTGCTGGAGAATCAGGAGGTCTTCGTTCGTCGAGTCCTCTGGCAGCGAGAAGGAAAGGACATTCCGGCCACTCTGATCAACTTCCGGCTCGCGTACCACACCGGGACGGCGTATCTGCCGAAGACCCTGAAGATGGTGGGGGACAACATCCACGGGGCGGTGACGAAGTTCGAGGCGTCAGGCGCGGCCAAGTATGAGGCAGATGGCGTCCTGCAGGTCGACAAACTGGGGCAGTATTGGGTGAAGATCCACAAGGCGATTCGGAACTTCGTCTACCACGCCTGCGACATGGCCCATGGAGGTACGCAATCGGCGGCGGAAGAGAATCCGACACTGAACAAGGACACGCAGCAGGCCGCGCAGGACCTTATCCCGGAACTTCACAAGCTCCTGCAGCAGACGAAAGAGGAGGGGACGTACAAGCCGACGGGCGAGCCTAACTCAGCGGTTCGTCAGATGGCAGGTGTGTACCTCCAGTATGTCGAGGACGTGTTGAAGCCGAGGTTCGAGAACCCGAAAGAGTACATCAACAAGAAGATCAACCTCAGCCCGTACATATACATTCCACCGAAGAAGGACGAGAAGAAGAAGACGGAGGAAGCTCCAGTATGGGCGGGTGTTCTCACTACGAAGCCGAAGGTTCATAATCAGAACGCGCGCGTCCCGGACGTGAAATTGACCCAGAAGGGGACGATTGTCACGAACCTCGACAAGCTCGTATTGAAAACCACACAGAGTTACATCGAGTTGAAGGGTCACAACGGGGCCGAGGTGGTGGTGTTTCCTGTGGGGAGCTTTTCGGGCGTCGGGCATTCATACAAGGGGTACCAGGGGTTGTCGTGGGGGATCGTTGAGGGGGAGCCATCCACGGCAACGGTGTCGTATCTCCTTCACATGATCGAAACAGTGACGGGAATGACGCTCCCGCCTGCGACGGATCACGACCTCGAAACCCTGTACTGGATCAAGCAGGCGTACTTGGTCCAGCAATATGAGGTCAAGGGGGAAACGATAACGGGCATTGTGCATCCCGGCAGTATGGAGCCCGGGGTCGGTATTGCGACCAAGGAGTTGCAGCAACTGGTCAAGAAATACCGTGGTGGTGACCAGAGCCCGAAACTGGTTGAAGAACTGCAAGAGTTCGTTTCCACTCGCGTCAACGTGCCTGTCGCAACACTACAGAAACGTGCGGCGAAGGCCGTTGCGGGGTTCTCTACCGCACCGACTGGTGGCGGTATCGTCGTGACCGACCGTGTTGACTTGACTCGCGACGAGCTTGAGAAGCGCATGGGCAAGTGGCACGTTGCGCACGCGCTTTTCAATTTCAGTTCTATGAGCGGTTTCCTGTTGAAAGCGGTGCCCGAGCCGATACTGTACGCACAGAACATGCGCATGGTGTACGGGATATCGAAGATTGGTGCATCAGAGGTGCAGGACGTCGATTACGGTGGGTCCCCGTCCTTGTTCGCAGTGCTGCGCCACATCCCCGGGCCGTCACAATCCAATTCGCAGCCCGTGTTTTACTTCGACCCAAGTCTGCTCATGCGGAACGACGTTTTCATCACCGCGTCGGACAACTTCGGGGACCCTGACGTGCCGAGATACGTTCACCCCGACGCATGGCTTTCCCTGCATCATACGCCATCCGGGCATATCTATTCTGGCGCGCACCCGCAGGTAGTAATACGGCACTCCACCGACCTGCGGAAGTACGTCATACGGGCGCAGTGCGTGTCGGCCACTGACGCAAAGGAGTGCATCAAAATCTGCAAAGAAAAGGGTTGGACGTTCGCGAACGGGTTGGAACCGTCGCAGGTATTCTTCCCCCTGTAGTGGAGGCACCGATGGACCTTCTTGACGCGTGTATGTCGGGGCTCTACTACCTTTGGAAATGGGGGGACGGCAATCAGGCCCTCGACGCGGCATTTACCAGCGACTCCGAGTGCCTGCTCCTCCGGGCCGATTGGTGGACCGGTGTGTGGGGCATGGGGGACAACGTGCTGTACGCCTCCCGTCCAATAGTCCGCGAGCCAATGCCCCCGGGGGACGAGGTGCTCCACTGGTTCATCCCCGAACGGAACGTGGACCTGTACACTCCCGACGACGAGTTCGATGCGCGGATCACGACGAACGCCCGCGCGCGCACAGACACCCGGAGGACCGAGTACCTCGTGGCGCTGGACCAGTTGCGCCTATCTCTCCCGGACACTCTGCAGCCCGCCTTCAACGACTGGCGAGCCCGGATCACTGCGCGCCCGGAAGTGACCCCGGCGGATATCGCAAAGCAGTGGGAAACCCCACGGAAGGTCGGGGTGATTCACCTGACCGGCCCGCAGGGGCCTGCGGACGTGCTCGTAGTGGACGAGCGGGGTGAGGCTGCATCGGCGCGTGGGAACGAGTGGGCCGAGTTGTGTGTGGACGAATGGATCAATGCGAACCCTCGCCCCGAGGTGGAGGGGTACATCGCGGCGTTGGCCCAGCGGCGACTCCCTGCGACCTTCAGCTTCGAGCAACCTTCGGTCACCGTAACGGAAGGCACCATCCGCGATATCGCTCTCCGGGCGGCGCGGGCATAGGCGGGCGAAAAGTGGGAAAATGAAGTGGACAAGTGACTACACAGCCGCAATACTCATGCGTGTGGATTGGTCGGGCTGATTACGTTGTGTAAAGGCCCAACAGTAAAAGGAGGGTTGACATGCCCCAGCTTCAGACCGCAGTGGTCGATGTGTACGACTTCGGCGCACCCGTCGTCGAGGACGAAGTGCTCAAGTTCCGGGTGCCGCGTGGCGGCAAGCTCGACCTGAACTTCGAGAACTCCGAGGGCCTTGCGGACGGCACCGTCACGGTGCAGGTCTCCGCCGACGACGTGACGTACGTCGACACCAGCGCGGCGGCGAACCTCGTCGCGGTGGCGGACGAGGTAGTCCAGCGCGGCACGCGCAAGTCGTTCGCTGGGGTCCTCCTCCGCAACGGTCTGGACAAGTACATACAGGTCCTCGCCTCCGGCGGGACCCGCATGAACCTCCAGATGCGGAAGGACCAGAACCTCGAAATCGTCAAAATCTAGGCACTGACGTTCGCCTAGACCTGCGACAGCGAGGAGACTGAACGTGACCGCAATCAAAGAACTCATGCCGCGCCTCGATTCCTTCCCGGTCGGGGAAGTCGTGGGGGTCCCGTCAGCAATCGCCCCTGTCTGCGGAGTCGTCAAGATCGACGACGTGAACAAGCGCACCGGCATCCTGTTCGGCGTAGTGCAGAACAGCGGTGCTGGTGCCTTCACGTTTTCGGTCGAGGAGTCGAGCGACGACGGTGACACCGATGCGTACGCGGCCATCAACATCCGTGTCGACGAAGCTGTTGTCGCGAGCGTCGTCGTTCAGCCGGGTGCCCGCGTGATGTTCGCCATCGAACCGTCGGAGATCACGGACAACTACCTTCGGTTCAAGGCTGCGTCGACGAGTCTCGACCGCCACGGGTACGTGGTGATCGGGGCATGGGTCGGTGACTTGATCCGGTGGCAGTCGAGGGCGACAGCATGACCACGACCCATGGGGTACTCAACGCACTGATGCGAAGCAGGCACCGAGACGTCTGTACGTGCGGGTTCCCAATGCCGGTGTACCCTGGTCGATACCCGTCGAAGTGTCCGGTGTGCGACATTCCTCGAACGGCTCCGCCAGGGTCGGAAGGGTCTGCGCCGCCGAGTGCATAGGGGGCATCACAGATGCCGAAGGCTCCGCTTCCTGGCGTGCTCCCTGGCGAGATATTCCTTCTGGAGTGGAAGCGGGATCGCGATACTTACATCATCCATGTCGACGACGCGGATTACAGTAGCTACGAACTCGGTGGCGACATACAACAGTTGATGCTGCAATTCCGGTTGTGGGGGAAGGCGGAGATCGGAGACCGGGCGATTGACACTGCGAGGTGTTTCTGCGGTGCAAGCGTCCACCTCCCCACCGGTCGAGTGGTGCCAGTCTTCGACCGGGGTGAGGACCGTCGGCGAACTGTACGGTTCGAGGAGGACGAGGAACATGCTGGAGTTGGCACAACCCTTCAGCCCCATCTGTGAGGGATTCATCTCAGGCTACACCGATGGTGCAGCCCAGATCGAGTACCCCAAAGTCATCTTCGTCCGGCAGGGCCAGAAGGCATGGTTCGCGCTGGGCGAGCGGAACCTTACCGAGTCCCTCGAACAGTCGGCCCAGATCGTCGAGTCCTTCGACCAACTCGAACTCGTCGAGCGTGTAGTCAACGGCAAGACGGTCAAGGCCGTGAAGGACGGGTGCTGGTTCGTCGAGGGGCCTGCGCAGCGATCCGATACCAAGAACGCAAACGGGCGAGTGTACAAGCGCAAGATATGGGAGCGCATCGTCGGCGATCCCAAGAGCACGGCCCAGCAGGAAGTTCAAGCGGGTGGGATGGTCGGTCACCTCGAACACCCGAACGACGGTCGCATGGACGGTCGCGAGGGAGCAATCGTCACCCGGAAAATGACCCTGAACAAGGATGGGGTCGTTTGGGGCAACTGGGAAGTTCTCGACACGCCCAATGGACTGATTCTGCAGGAGTACACGCGGAAGAAGGTCCGCTGGGGCGTGTCATCGCGGGGCAACGGGTCAGTTGGGCAAGACGGAAACGTGAACGAGGAGGACTATCAACTCGTCACGTTCGACGCCGTCATGCGCCCGTCGACGCCCGGCGCGTACCCGAAACCCGCAGGAGCACAGGCAGGCGTGAAAGAGGGAGGGGAGCCCACCGCACCACCGGCGCAGTCGCAACTCAGCGAGGACGTGCAGAAGTGCCTCAAGTCGGTCGACGAACTACGAGCCGTGGACATTTCGACCCTGAGCGAGTCGGAGCAGCATCGTTTCGCCGCGAAACTCTTGGGCAACCTGAGCAAGGTCGACAGCCTCGTCGACTCGAAACTCCTCCAGGCGGAGCGAGCGTCCGAGTTGCAGGATTGGTTGACCCACAAGCTGAGGGCAGTTCATGAGTCACTGGCGAACGCGGCTGATTCGGCCATCGACAGGATCATCGAGACCGTCACGGCCACCGGGGACGATACCGACACGAAGCAGGCCATCGAGGCCCTCCAACAGAAGGTGACGGAAGCCGTCGACAAGGCGGAGCAGTACCGTGCCGAGTTGGAGCAGATGCAGTCCACGCAACAGGAAGCGGAGATGCGCGAGGAGGTGTTGGAGGCGGAGCGGGACGAGGCCCAAGCGCGGCTCGAAGCCGTGCAGGAGGAACTCACCGCCGAGCGGGCGAAGCTATCCCTAGCAACGGAGACCATCCGGAGCCTCACGGCAACGGACGTCACCGACGAGAAGCAGGCGGCGGTGGAGGAGGCGATCCAGCAGCATCCGGAACTGGAGAAGTTCCGGGGCCAGTTGGAGAATGCCGCGACCCCGGAGGTAGTCGAGAGCGTGGTCGAGAGCGTTCTTGAAGACCTCGTCAAGTCCGGCAGTGTGCCCCCGAAGCCCCCTGTGGAACAGACGCACCGCCTTGGGTTGCCGTCTAAGGGGATGGTAGTCGAGTCGGACGCGCGGGCCGGATCGCGTCGTCCGTCCTCCGCCGAGAGCATGGGTGCTCGACTGGCGGGCAAGGCAGTTGCGAAGATGTCAGTCAGGCCGTAAGGACCATTCAAGGAGTGAAACCATGATTCTGGGCGATCAAGGGCTGTACGAAGGCATCATCGAGGCGGGTCTGCGGTTGGCGTCGACCCCGGAGTCCGAGGGCGGCTGGTCGGAATACTTCAGCGAGACCGACGAAGCGGACCTCCGCATCGGGGACGACACGCTGAGGGCGCAGACGGCCCTCATGCTGGAGAACGCCAAGCGGTGGATGGCGACGAAGTGCCGCAAGCGGCTCGACGAGAACGGGCGCTTCGTGATCGACGAGGTCACGCGGTCCGCGCTGGTCGGCGGCTTCAGCGACTACATCTTCCCGATCATCCGCGCAGCGTTCCCGACGAACCCCATCAACGACCTCGTGTCGGTCCAGCCGACCAACCGCCGCACGGCGACGGTGATCTACTGGAACTGGGTCGTCGGTCGCGGGAAGGGCTCGTACAATCAGGGCATGCGGCTGTTCGATGCCCAGACGGGCAAGCAGGACGCGGGCTTCAACTTCACCAACGAGGTCATCGACATCGAGACGCTCGTGGTGCTGGGCGCTCCCGCCGCGACGGCTAGCGGCACGCTGCAGTTCCACGACGGCGGCGGTGTCCGGCCCACGACGGTGGCGCTGGCGGCGACGCTGACCGTCGCGGGTGCCGTGACGTTCCATGACAACGGCAACGGGGGCTTCATCTGCTCCGACCCCGCCGTGCTCATCACCTCCACCAGCATCAACTACAAGACCGGCGCGGTCGCGATCACGCTGAACGTCGCTGACTCGTTCGCCGCCGGTCCCGTGACGGGGACGTACCGCTGGGACAGCGAGGGTTCGTCCAACCTCGTGCAGGTCGACGTCCAGATCATCTCCTCGACGCTCACCACGGAGCGCCGTGCGGTGCTGATCAACTACTCCATCGAGTCCATGCAGGACATCATGGCGGAGTTCGGCGTTTCGCTGGAGCCCAACCTCGTGTCGGGCGCGGCGGAGCAGATGAACTTCGAGATCGCGCGCCAGATCATCCACGAAATCTGGATGGTCGCCCCCGTCGTCGGGACGTTCGACAAGACGGGGTCCACGGAGTACAACCAGCAGGACCACTTCAAGGACATCATCTATGTCCTCAATCAGGCGAGCAACAACATCTGGAAGCGGACGCAGAAGGGCTACGGCAACTGGATCGTTGCCGACGAGCAGGCCGCGACGGTCATCGAGTCGCTGCCCGCCGGGATGTTCGTGGCGGCTCCGCGCCCCGCGAACGTGCAGGGCCTCCACTTCATCGGAACCCTGTTGGGCCGGTACCGGGTCTACAAGGACCTGCATCTCGACAAGGAGCCGACGGCGTCCACCCATGGGAACCTCTTGATGGGGTTCAAGGGCACGCAGTTCTTCGAGGCCGGGTTCGTCTGGTCGCCGTACCAGCTTCTCTACACCACGGAGTCGCTGACCACGGCGGACTTCCTGACCCAGAAGGGCATGGCGTCCCGGTACGCCACCAAGATGGTCAATCCGGACATGTACGCGCGCGTGAACCTCGGCGCGTAGTCTGTCGCTGATCCAGTGGGAGGGACTCGGGGGGGTCCCTCCCACACCTTCACGGTCTTCGCAGGAGGACCTTGAAGGTGTGGACGACCACTGCCAACGGCAGTTGACCCGAAAGGAGCCTCACATGGCTGATCCCGCGAAGGAGTTCGTCAACCTCCGTCAGTTCCCGGTCGACATCTCCGACGAGAGCAAGCGGCGGCTCACAGTCTTCCCGTGGTCCCGGCGCAATGAGGGCGCACGAGTCGCCGACTGCACGTTCCTCGTGCGTGGAGACCACTACGCTCAGTACGTCTCCGCCGCCGGGCCGCTGTTCAAGAAGCCCGCCGGTGAGGAGCCTCCGACCAAGATATCGCCTGCGGAGGCCAGGGCGGAGCGAGAGAAGGCGGAGAAAGCAGCCAGGGGTGCGAAGGTTGCTATCGAGAAGGCGCAGCAGGAAAAGGCCAACGCCGATACCCGCGCCCGGCTCGAAGAAGAAACGAAGGCCGCTGAGGCGAAGATGACGAAGGAGGCCGAGGCCACCCGGGTTGTGCCCCCGGCGACCCTGGAGTTTCGAGACAGCCATCGCGCAGAGGGCAGCGGGAGCGCACTGGAGCCCGGCAGCGCGGAAGGTGCTGGCAAAGATGCTGAAGAAGCAGGGAGCAAGCCTGCCCCCGAGCCCGTCGAGTCCACCAAGCACGACCCTTCCCGAGGCAAGGTGAAGGTGAAGTCGAAGAAGTAGTCCCACACCACGGATAGGGGTGGGCCTTGCCCAACGCAATCCTGAAGCTCTCCAAGATTCAAGACTGGGTCGAGCACACGCTTGGCAAGCCACAGGTTGCCATCGAACTCAACGTGGAGAATTACCGCAAGGCAATCCTGGAAACGACCGCTGTGTACAACCGGTACCGCCCACAGCGGATGAAGACCAAGATCGCGGCGGTCTCTGCGCAGAAGAAATACCCAATCACCCATCACAACCTGCAGGGCGTGGTCGACCTCGACTACGTCCGCGCTAGCGTGGTCTCCGGGCGTGTCGATCCATTCGATCCGACGAGCGTGATCTACAACCCGATGTCGATAGGCGGCGGCGAGACCTTTGCGACGTATGCGCAGTCGCTCTCGTATCAGGAGGAAGCCCGGAAGGTTGTCAGTGCCGAGTTCGAGTGGTTCGGGCAGTGGGAGGTCAACGAGACGGACGGCACCTCTCAATACTACCTATACATCGACATCCCGCAGGGCATCACGTACGACGTCTCGTATCTGTACACGTGGCACGTCGATCCGGACAATGGCGTGTGGGGCCTGCAGCATATCGCCAACGGGGACGTCGACTGGTATCTCCGTTTTGTCCTTGCGTGCGTGAAGGAGTCGCTTGCCCGGGTGCGGGGGAAGTATCACGGGATACCCATGCCCGACGGCGGTGAAGAGGACAACGATTATTCTGAGTTGGCTGAGGAGAGTCGCGCCGCGCGGGAGGAACTGATCAACGAGATCAAGGCTAGGATGCCTCCGACGATGCCTGTCATAGGGTGAGGGGTTTACACAGTGGCAATCGCGAAGAAGCCCCACATCCCTGACTTCCGCGCGGTTCGCCGCACGATGATGGCTGTCTCCCAGGAAGTGACCGAGCGCCGGGT
>Ga0307376_10002018_pt1 | contig 20562 bp, 20 predicted proteins | sample TR2MG_FD_202536 | JGI IMG/M metagenome (GOLD analysis project Ga0307376, IMG submission 202536) | Soil microbial communities from Risofladan, Vaasa, Finland - TR-2 | ecosystem: Environmental > Terrestrial > Soil > Coastal area > Acid sulfate soil | place: Finland: Risofladan, Vaasa | collected...
GTTAGGCACAGGAGTAGGCATAGGCGTTGGTGTGGGTATTGGCATGCTGGTAGGCACAGGAGTAGGCATAGGCGTTGGTGTGGGTATTGGCATGCTGGTAGGCTCAGGAGTAGGTATGGGAACAGGATCTGGATCCATTATCATAGGTGCATCCCCGACTTCGCCATTACTACAGCCGCCTATAATTAAAAAACTTAATATCAGAAGTAATGCTTTTATTCTAATTATCCACCTTTAAGAGTTATGGTATTGTAGTCAATGCTGACAAGTCTCGATCCAGCACTTCGTCAAATGTGCTAATTTTGTGCTATTTATACTCTAAACACTCTAGATAATAATTTACCTGAATTATTTCAAGAAAACTACTAAAAACATAGAATATCAGCTACTTATAACACCACCTGATACAGGATTCCTAATCCTGAAAGATCAAAACCAACCTTTCTAACATGTTGCAATTATTAGATTATTTCAACTCCTATCTCACCTATTTATTCTGATTATAGCACTGCAACTAGAAAATAGCTAGAAGATTAAATCGGTACTGCTCCCCTTATGTCAAGCCTTATTTAAGTTGGGATTATAGAGAATGCAACTCTTCCTGCCCGGCTACAAATTAGTACAGATGCACTTAGGGTGAATCACAAGCTGGTGAGCATAGTCTGCGCAGGCTCCATGCATGGTACTAGATATGCCGTAACAAGTTATTGTAACATTTTCTGCTTGATCTTTTGCGCAAAACCCCACTTGGGAGAGCGGTACGCAGTGGTATCCAGATTGGCATCTCGTACTGGCGCAGGGATTAACCTCAACTGGCTTAGTATTCGGTTGTATGTCCTGAGAGTTCGACTTGCTGGATTTGACCGTTGTCGCCTCAACAGGCTCAGGCACCGGTTGTACTTGGCGAAAGGTGTTCGACTTGGTGGTTTTGATAGTTGTCGCATCAACAGGCTCAGGATTCGGTTGTACTTGGAGATTATCAGAGTTGGACTTGCTGCCTTTGACCGTTGTCGCGTCATCGGCATGTGCCATATATACCGTAAAATGAACAGCAAAAATACCTAAGAATAGCAACATGTAAAACAGATATAATGAACGTCTCATTTTAATACCCCCTATTCCCCTAATTTATTTTTGTACTAACCTATTAATACCATCTTATCACATGTTCAGGATTTACATCAAGGGTTTGTATAAGTGTACTGCTCCCCTTTTGGCAAGCTTGGTTTAAGTTGGATTTATTTATATTAAAACTAAACAAAAAAGGGAGCCGAAGCTCCCCTTGAAGTATTTAAATTGAAATGTTTTTAGATTCTAAGCAGTTACTTCATTGTTCGAAGCAATATAGTCGTGATTGGATGCCACAGCTATTAGAAAGAAAATTCTCTGTCCACATTTCAATCGTAGATGCATAATCACCTACTAATGCACTACCAACTAATGAAGTAAAGTCGAAGCAATTACTTATATGAGGAGTTTCATCTACATTGCCGTCTGTTAAAGTGTTTGTCCAAACTGATCTATTTGTACTATTTGTAGATTCATCTGGCAATACGATTCCGTTTTCATTAACGTTAATTGGATTATCTAAGCATTCATCTCCAGCCAGTCCTTCATTACAGGTTGTTAAATCGGTCCAATTATCGGCTATTCTAGTATTGGCTGCGTCAACCAAACCATATGGTTGGGTAGAACGGGTAAAGTTCGTTGAAGGGGAAGAGCTAGAATCTGAAAGCCAAGCTTTGAATGTGCCCGAAAGACCAGCTGCAATCGCAGCAGTATTGCCCTTTTCATTAGCTCCACTGATTCCTCCTAAATCCGCATTGAATCTTTGATTTGTAATAAATACCCTTTTATACAATTCGGCTTCACATGTAGCAAGGTCATCTTGGGTTTGGGTTAGCTCTGCTAAACATTGAGGGATCCCCCCGGTCTAGCTTGAGTAATATTAGAATACGAAAACAAACTGATAATACAGAACAAGAAGAATACAATAGTAATACGGAACAAATTATTCATATCAAAACCTCCTCTGAATCATATTGTATAATCATCGCATAAAACGTGTTCTATATTAAATAGTTTGTATAGGTTCACTCCATATGAGACGGATAGATGTATTGCCCCACCCCACATAGTCAAGCAGCATTTTTATGCAATGTATGATTCTTGTAATATTCTTCTTCCACATGAACCGGCGTACGGTATCCAAGTGTTATATGAAGGTAACTGCATTGAGTTTTTACTAGCTTAATTCTACTAGATTCTTAATGGAGAGCAGTATAAGAACAGAACTATTTGATTGCAGGTGTCCAAATAGGTGTCCATACTAGCCATAAATAACCTAAATATTCAACATACTCAAATACAAAATCATGAATATTATTCAATGATTTAAGATATATACAGTAATATCAGGTAGTTGCGAAAACACCAATAATAGTCTGGAGGGCGCTATGCCTTCTGGCCTTCGGCACCAATTTCTCGCTGCATTACTCATTAATTTAGTTTCTTAAATTCTTTCTTTGTCATCTCCACTGCACCAATGTCACACCCATTTCCACCTGTGGCATTAGGTACGGGCAGATCTACCGGACGCCGCACTCCACGTTGATCAGAACTGGACGTTGAACAATTTCCTTTATCCAGAGCATTGCTATTTAGTTTAGGTAGGTGAGTCATGCCAAAGCCTCCGTTGTCAGCTAGAGGAAGAAGTCCCGGATCGATTGGGCTTGCTGAAGTTCCTACCTGGTCAGCTGTGCCAGTAAAGCCGACGCTATTTCCAACATCACCAATAAAGTTGTAGCCAGCCGAAACGAAGATGCCTAAGACATCGGGATTATAAAGACCTCCAATAGTTCCTAACTGCTGATTACTGGCAACAATTGTATTCTTAATTTCTGTCTTTGCTGCTTGTGCAAAGATCCCGCCTCCCCGTCCTCCTTGAGCAATATTATCACTGTCTGCAATGTTTTTAACTACCGTCACATTGGTGATTGAAGCTTTAACCCGGGTAATTTGTCCTTGTGGATTCATAAAAGCAATTGCACCCCCGTTACCATCAGCCTTATTTCCGCTAAAGGTGCAGGTAGAAATATCAACCATTGACTCCGATTGATCTGACATTGGTATCACCAAAATAGCGCCACCATGTGAGCCAAGAGGAGCTAATACATTCATGTGTAGGGTGCTATCAACAACTGTGACATTATTTAAAAAAGAACTATTAGTTGCCGTTAAGGAAAAATCGTTACCTATTGCCATTATGGCACCACCCCCGCTATTCATCCAGCCATTGGTGCGTGCTTCATTGTCCACGAAGTTGCAATTGTCTATCCTGAGCACTCCTGTAAAACCTAGTCCAGAATGAAAATAGATTGCACCGCCTCCGGATGAGCTAACGTTACGCTCGAATGACATTTGGTGTAGCTCCACATTTCCGCCAAATATTGCTATCGCACCACCGTGTGTATCAGTCTGAGCACCATGACCACCACCGTTTTGCAATGACAATCCGCTAATTACAACCGACACAGCAGTTATATGAAAAACTCTGTTGAACCCACCGCCATCAATTATCAGATTAGATGCGCGAGGCCCACTGATTACTAGGTCTCTATATATTTTGGGCAACTGACCTATAAGCTGAATCGTTCGGGGTTGTGAGGATTGTCCGAGATTAAACTGAATTGTATCCAATCCACTTCCAGCAGGACATGAACCGATAGGTTGATCGGTGTTGGCTGCCTCAATGGCATCACGCAATATACAACGAGACGACGATCCACCAAGTATATCATCGGTTGAAGTGACAGTAATCTGAGCTGCCTCGACTCGACCAGTTAAGATAAAGAAACAGAACACTACAAGTGCAAATAAGATTATTCGAAAATCGGATTCATGGTAAGTTAGCAAATTTTTCATTATGACCTCTATTAGTTCACTAATGGTAGTGAACTGGTTTAGTTTATTTCACAACCATCAGGTGAAACGGCAACCTGACCATAAACTACTCTGCAAAAATGCAATTTCATTTCCAGTAGGATAAATAAACTAAATACCATCACTCTTTGCCATGCTACTACGAGTCTGATTATATGTCAAGCTAATGTATAGGTTCACTACATATGAGACAAACGGGAGTATTACCCCAGACATGATAGTCAAGCAGCATTTTTATGTTAGGCATTATTCTTGCAATATTCTGCTTCTACCTGAGCCGGTGTTCGGTATCCATGTGCTGAATGAAGGTAACCGCATCGAGTTTTTACTAGTTTAATTCTACTAGCTTCTTAATGGAGAGCAGTATATACCTCTCGTTAATATGAAAATGAATCTATTACTTAGGTGAAATAATTTTCAAAATAGTATTCCCTGAATATTAATACGGGATTGTAGTGGGATTGTTCTACGGTAATTATTAAGACAATTTTGAATAAAATAGAAAAATGTTGAGAATATGTAATTACTCGGCACCACCGTATAACTAACTGCAAATAAAACAAATATTAATGATTTTAGGTTCTTAAAAAGTGGTAGCCCCTACGGGATTCGAACCCGTGTTTTAGCCTTGAGAGGGCTACGTCCTAGGCCAGGCTAGACGAAGGGGCCATCTAAACTAAGAAGGATTACACTTTATCACAAGAATAGACAAAATCAACGGTGGCAAATGCCACATTTTGTACAATCTGGCAATTAGTGATTGGATGCGTCTTCTTTGTAAGGTAAAACTCTCTCTATGAAAATTAACCTAATAAAGAAAATAATCCTAAACAATAAGCTTCTAATACTACTTTTTGTAATACTAATATCATGTGATAGTGTCGGAGATTCTGGCAATGGCGATATGCAGAATATAGAACCGGATAATCCAACAATGCAGCCGGCTCCTACCGTCTCTCCCACATTGCAACCTCCCGGAGCTCCTCCGATTATTCCTCCGACTACTCAGCCAACTCAAGCTCCACCAGTTGCAACCCCACAGCCAACTGCTGCGCCTACCATTCCCCCAATCCAACTCAATTACCAGATCAGCCGCTGAACGAGTTTCAATCACTAGTGCTAAGTCTTGTAAACGGCGCTAGGGCAGAGGCCAGAAACTGCGGCAGCGAATTTTTCCCCGCAGCTCCAGCGGTAAATTGGGATATTAGAATAGAGGACGCCGCATTAGCTCACTCTTTAGACATGGCTCAGAACCAAAACTTCAGCCATACTGGCACAGACGGCTCTGATGCTGGGGACAGGCTCCTCATGCAGGGCTACAACTGGAGCACCTGGGGTGAGAATATTCTCGTCGGACTAGATGACGCTACAGACGCCGTAGATGCATGGATAGGCTCTTCGGGTCACTGCAGTATTATCATGAGTCCGTCTTTGAAAGAAGTGGGAGCGGGAGTAGCTCAGGGAATTTTTCAAGGTAATAGTGCCTCATATTGGACACTCGTCTTTGCTACTGAAAGTTAACTTTCTTGCTAAAGGCCCCGCGCTTTGCTATTCTCATTGCAAACGTTATGGCAGATAACAAAGAACTTGGAATAATAACAAGCGGCTCTTTAGTAGAAGGGCTTCAAATGAGGCTCAACTCTGAGAGGAGTATTGAAGAAGTTAAAGCCGGAAAGTTTGTTGTCATTTCAGGACAGTCTCATCAGTTTTTTTCTCTTATCACGGATGTTAGTCTGGATTCTTCCTCTCCCAATATGTTGATAAACCCGCCTTCTAAAGACGAACATCTCTTAAGGCAGGTACTTGCCGGAACAAATACTTTTGGAACGGTTGAGCTCAAGCCCATGCTGATGCTCGCACATAACGACCAAGAACTTAGACCGGTTAAAACTATTCCGCCTCATTTCTCTTCAGTATCAGATGCGACACAAGCCGATGTTAGCACTGTTTTCGGTAAAGAGGATAAACATGGAAAGTTCTTTAATATCGGATGCCCTCTGGATATGGATATACCTGTATGTATTAATCTTGACCGTTTTGTAGAGAGGAGTAACGGCATTTTCGGTAAAAGCGGAACGGGTAAAACATTTCTAACGCGTGTGATGCTTGCGGGAGTTATAAAGTACGGCAAAGCGGTGAATCTGATTTTTGATATGCATAACGAGTATGGATGGGAGACAAGGAGTGAAGATAGTAACATCAGTGTAAAAGGTCTTAAACAACTTTTCCCTGAGCGAGTTGCAGTGTTCTCTCTTGACCCCGATTCCACTCGCCGCCGCGGCGCAAAGCCGGATGTAGAAGCATTTATTTCTCTAGACCAGATAGATATCGAGGACATAGCGCTGCTTCAGGATGAGCTCCAATTAAATACCACAGCCGTTGAGTCAGCATTCGCCATTTACCGGGAGCATGGTAACAAATGGCTTAGTGAGCTTCTTTCTTGGAAGGAAGAAGATTTGACTGATATATCCAGAAAGCTTGGAGCGCATCTTCAATCAATACTGGCTCTTAGGAGAAAACTAAACAGGTTAAAGTCGCTTTCATTTGTAGTGGATGATAACACCCAGAGTGAGGGCACTATTCAGAAGATGATAGATTACTTAGGACGTGGAATAAACATCGTTCTTGAGTTCGGTAAAAGTAACAGCTCGCTTGCCTACCTTCTTGTCGCTAACATCATTTCAAGACGGATCCACGATTTCTACATTGATAAAACAGAGAGTTATTCTGCTACAGGTAATTCCTCTGATAAACCCAGACAGTTAATGATAACAATTGAAGAGGCCCATAAATTTCTCAATGCCCGTTCAGCTAAACAAACAATTTTCGGAACTATAGCCAGGGAGTTGAGAAAATATTACGTAACCATGCTAATTGTCGATCAACGTCCTTCAGGTATAGATGATGAGGTGATCTCTCAGGTAGGCACCAGGATCACGGCGCTTTTAAACGATGAAAAGGATATTCAATCAGTCCTGACGGGGGTAAGCAGTACTTCAGGTCTCCGTTCTGTTCTCGCAAGTTTAGATACCAAGCAGCAAGCGCTCATATTAGGGCACGCAGTTCCGATGCCTGTTGTGGTTAAGACCAGAAACTACGATGAGCAGTTTTATAAAGATATTTCTTCTGTCCCCCAAGAAGGTAAGGCAGATGAATACGCAGATGAATTATACGGTTAGTTCTTAATTTTCAATTGCTCCTTAAAGCGTTTAAAGTTAGCTACATAATGCTCGGCCGAATGTTTAAGCTCTTCTATCTCTTCCTGTGTAACTTCTCTTACAATTTTTCCCGGTGAACCCAAAACCATTGAGTTGTCAGGTATTTCCTTGCCTTGAGTAATTAAACAATTAGCACCGATAATACAGTTCTTTCCAATCTTGGCATGATTTAAGATCACAGCGTTAATTCCTATTAAGCTGTTATCTCCAATTGTGCATCCGTGGAGCATTGCTTGATGTCCAACGGTGACGCCCTTACCAATGTTAAGGGGTATCCCCTCGTCAGTATGAATAACAACCCCGTCTTGTATATTAGTTCCCTCACCTATTGTAATAGGATCGTTGTCACCTCTAATCACCACATTAAACCATATACTCACGTTGTTATTTATTATCACAGAGCCGATAACAGTAGCATTGTCAGCTATGAAATAATCCTGCCCAACAATCTGAACTGTTTTTTCTGACAGTGAGTAGATCAAGATTCTCTCCTTGGTGTTTCGTATGTTATGAGACTATTTTACACTTTTTTATTAGAATCTTTAGATTAATCTGTGCCAGCCCTTTATGCCGGAGGCCAGGAATACTTTAAATGTTGGGCTTGTGTTTAAGTATTCATAGATTTCATATGCTTCTTCTTGAGATCTAAATACCGCATATACAGCAGAACCACTTCCCGTCATAAGAGCCGATTTTAAGCCCAATGACGTAAGTATCTGTTTGTAAGATTTTATTTCAGGGTGCAGTGACATGGCTGCTTTCTCCAAATCATTTTGCAGCGGCGGGTCGAAATTTCTATTTGAAAATTGTTTGATGTTTTCTTCCATAGATTCATTTTTACTTCTATTTGTACTATTTAACTCGTCCCACTTTTTATAAACCAGCTCTGTAGAAGTATGAATATTAGGACACAAAATAACATAGTGGAAAGTCGGAAAATCTTTGAGCCCAGTTATTTTCTCTCCGACGCCTTCCATAATGGCTGTTTGAGAGCGAATGAAGAAAGGCACATCCGCGCCTATTTTAGGAGCTATTGTTAATAGCTCACGCTCAGCAAGAGCTATTGTAATCCTATTTAGAGCAACAAGGACAGCTGCCGCATTGCTGCTCCCACCTCCAAGACCGGCACCTAAGGGTATCTGTTTCTTTATGAATATCTTTATTTTTAGCTTGAGGCCACTTTCCTCAAGGAATAATTCTGCAGCCCGGCACGCCAAATTTTCCTTCCCTAAAGGAATAGTGATGCCGCTTGAATCAAGCTCAATACCTTCACCCTCTTGAACCTCAATACTCACCTCATCAAATAGGTCAATTGGCTGCAGAATAGAGCGTATTTCATGATATCTGTCAGCTCTGACACCCAATATCTCAAGAGTTAAATTGATCTTTGCAGGGGATAGTAATGTTACAGAACTCATAAACTTGTATTATGACTGATATTGTTTATAAAGTTTATAGTATTTTCTGCTTATTTTTTGCAATATTTTGCGATTTAAATTAGGGCAATATTGCAATAATTAAGGCATTTTACCTCAACTCAGGCTAACAATTAAGTAATTTTCTTAAAATTAGCCCATTTTCTCTTGACATTTAAAGTAAAATACTTTATTTTATATACATAACTAAAGAGCAATACTTAAAAATCATCCTCCTTTAAGAGAACGGGAACACTTCTTGAGCAAGAAGTGTTCCCGTTTTTCGTTTCATAGAAGATCTTAGTTTAAGTAGAGAGCTTACTATTTGAAAGTATGTCTCACTTTCGAGTAAAGTAATAACAATCCTTAAGTCCACTACACATCTTAATAAATTGGGGGAAAGTTTGTTTAACAATAGTAAACGCTTCCTAGTCTATTTAGGCTTATTGCTGATCATACTAACTCTATCGAGTTGTATCTTTTTTAGGATGCTTGAGGTCAGAGACCAACTTAATGATTTTGAAACCAATTTTGATCTCAATGATGAGCGGGGCCTTACCTTAGTTTTTAAGAATCCGGCACTTTTATCTGATGATGTGATATGGCTTATGAAAGGGAGCCCGGTTTCTGTTAAGCCTGAACAAGATGGCCAGCTTTGGAGATATGTATTCCAGAAACAGCATACTACATCTCAGACAGAAGGGGATAAATACGACATACCGATATTAATGGTAATGGAAGACGACAAACTTACTGAAGTTACCTTTCCCGAGCGTTTTTTAAAAAACCTTTCAATCCCACTTTTAAAGCAGATGCTAGCCTCCATGGGCAACGCGGATATAAGCAAACTAAGTAAGAGTGCAAGCTCTACATACACGAGCGAAGATCCAACGAAAATTCCAACCTCAGATAACGTTGTAGAGACATTGGGTGTGCCATATGAGATTGAAGATCTAGGTGAGAATTCTAAATTCGAATATCTATATTATTTAGAAGATGCCCAGGGCAATGCTGATAAGGATAACCTGAATTTCGAACTGTGGTTCATTGCCGGAAACGATGATAAAGCACTAAAGAGAGTAGGCGGAAAAATCAGAGGTATAAAACTATCTCTGGACTTTGATACTCCTCAAAAATGACAATTAATTGTTTTCTTTTAACCTGAGACCTTTTGGAACAAGTATGCGCTCTGATAAATCAAAGAGTCCTTGTACTAATAGAGCCATCACTGCAGCTGGTATTGCGCCCTCCAGAATAAGCCCTACATTGTCGAGTCTGATCCCGGTTAAAATGGGCTGCCCGTAACCCCCAGCTCCTATAAGCGCTCCAAGTGTAGCAGTACCAACATTGATAACAGCGGATGTTTTTATGCCGGAGAGGATGGACCTTGATGCTATCGGGATTTCAATCAGCCTTAACATGGCAAAGGGCGTTAATCCCATAGCCTCCGCTGATTCTTGAATATCTCGTGATATGTCTTTAAGCCCGGTGTATGTGCCTCTTACTATAGGAAGCAGGCTATAAAGGAACAGCGCCACGATAGCAGGTACGGCGCCTATGCCAAAAAACGGGATCATGAAAACTAGAAGAGCCAAAGAAGGAAGGGTCTGAATAACTCCCACAATTCCTAAAACCAAGTGCCCGACCTTTTGATTTTTATATGCGAGAATTCCAAGGGGTATTGATACGATAATGGCTGCGCTAAGAGATATAACAACCAAAAAAAGATGTTGGAGGGTGTTGCGATACAATCTGCTGAGAAAAGTTTCTTTTACCGGATTGGTATTAATTAGGAGTGTTTCTTTTAGATAATTTGATGCAATAACGCTGTCGCTTAAACCATCAATCTTTGAAGCGGCATTCATCTCCACCATTTTTTGCTCAGGTATGCTTTGCTCTAGTTTCAGAATAGTTCCTAAAGCTTGAGGATTTTTCTTCTCCAGATCTTTGCGGTACAGGAGAACGGCAAAATAATCTTCAAAATGTTTCTTATCATCCTTAAGGACTTTCAAATCGTAGTAAGATATATCAGCGTCGGTTGAATAGAGGTCTATCGCGTCTATATGACCGCTCTCAAGTCCCCTGTACGCCAGATCGTGGTCGAGCCCGGTTACATTTTGTTGCGGAAGGTTATATGCGCTTTTTAGACTCGGCCATCCGTCCCCACGGTTCATAAACTCATTGCTAAATCCAAATTTTAAATCCGGGTAATTTTTTAAATCAGAGATTGTCTTTATTCCAAGCTTGGCGGCGTTCTCTCTTTTCATACCAATTGCATATGTATTGTTAAACCCAAGTGGCTGGCTTATTGCTATACCGTATTGCGCTAGTTCTTCCGGAAGATTACTTTGATCTGTAATATTTTTATTGGAAAGTATTTCCTGTGTAATAGTTCCAGTGTATTCAGGATAGATGTCAATATCCCCGTTTAGTAGTCCATTCCATAAAACCCTTGTTCCACCCAGCTCTTTTCTATATTCAACCTCAGCTCCCTCACTAGCGGCAAGCTGTGAAATAATTTCACCTAGAATTACCGACTCAGTGAATTTTTTTGACCCAACCTTAATTTCTTTCTCCGAGTCATCCGAGAAAGTGCATGATACACATATAATGATAAGGAAAATTAGAGGAATCTTAAGGAGATTCAAGTTATATATCTCCTATTATTTCAAGATGGTTTCTCTGTGCATTGATAAATGTTGTTACAAAAGGATTGGAGGGGGTTTTAATCAAGTCGGAGATATTTCCTTCTTGAATTATTTGACCATCTTTTATAAGGACAATTTTGTCCCCAAAAAATGCCGCCTCTCCCATATCGTGAGTTACCATTACTACAGTTTTCCCAAGAGTGCTAAATATCTCTTTTAGATCTTGCTGTAGCTCGCTTCTAATTAATGGGTCTAGGGCACCAAGAGGCTCGTCCAAAAGCAAGATGTTGGGATCTAACATTAGAGCCCTCATCAAACTAAGACGCTGTCTTTGACCCCCTGAGATTTGTATGGGGTAGCGGTTAAGCGCATCCTTCGGAAACTTTGTTAGTTCGCATAGCTCATCGATACGTTCTTCAATACGATCCTTATCCCAACCCAGGTAGCGCGCCATAAGAAAAACATTCCCCTCTGCGCTAAGATTGGGAAAGAGCCCGCCTTCTTGTATTACATAGCCCATCTTTTGCCTAAGAGAGACTAAATTTGCGGTACTTAATGCTTCCCCTTCAATATTTACTTTCCCAGTGTCGGGAGAAATTAATCCTATAATAGTTCTTAGTATTGTTGATTTTCCACAACCGCTTGGGCCAATTAAAACAGTAGTTTCAGCAGTTTCAATGGTTAAATCAAATGATCTGACAGCGTGGTTTTCCCCGTAGCTCTTGGAAATGTTAATAAGATTTATCATGGCAATTCTATCAAGCCTAGAACGATAGGACTTCTTGGTACTTCTTTGATAACAATAACCGTTGTTTGCAGAACTCTATTTTATTTAGATATAAAGTTTTTTCTTTCTTGGTTTCCGAGAATTCGTGAGATTTAGAGAGACTATCTATAGCTTGATTATATTGATTTTGTTTTATATAAAGCTCTGCCAAGTTTGCATTTAAAACCTTACTTCCCTCTAAATTGTTCTTTGGGTCTATTTTGAGTAAAGCCTCTATTCCGGCTTTTGGCCCTTTAAATTGTGAAATAATATGTGCTCGTTCCAAAGCAATTTCAAAGGAATCATTAATCTCTAAGTATTGATCATAAAGTGAGAGGATTTGCATCCAGTCGGTAGACTGATAATCTTTTGCAAGCGCATGACATGCGCAGATGCCTGCTCTGAGGTGATACTCGCTGACTTTATTCCCGCCTGCAGATTTACTTAAATAATCCAGACCATCCTTTGTAAGCCCCTTATCCCAAAGTAAGCGGTTTTGGTTTTTTAAATCCGGCATTTTTGCTACGTTATTGATTATTGCTCTAAGTCTTGCAGTCTTAAGAAGCATGTAGGCAATTAAAGCATACGTTTGTGGTTTATCACTACCAGGTTTTAAGCTGAGTTCTTTGACGGACTCTATTACGAGTCTGTATTCGTCCCGCTCCTCGTAACGGCTTCCCGTATAAGCTGCCTTATAACACTCATTGAATTTCTCATATCTTGATCTAAGAATTTCTGACAAGCCAGGCTTCTTACAATTCATTTTTATAGATGTATGCTTAATTTTATTACCTTTACTTGTTTGTCTTGGGGTATTTATAAAAGATTAGTATAACAGAAGAACTATATCCAGTAAGGTTGATATTTACTACCAGCTCTCGGTTCCCGACTCGCCCTTGAACGGACCTACAATATTATTTGTGATCCAGCCACCATAGAAATTACCCGCTTGCGATTGAGCGATTTCCCCCTCTACAAAACATGCATCCATATTATGAGGATATATGGCAACATAATTTCTAATAGATTCAAATGACGGGGTAGGGTAGGGATAGTACCAGGCTGCGTCATGCACAGTTTTATCATGGACTTTAATTGAGTAGTAAGAAGCTGCTCCTTTCCACTCGCAAAGTGAGCGTCTTTCGCTTTTTAGGAAGTACTTCATTTCTATGTCTTGAGTCGGTATGTAATAGACAGGAGGGCTTGAGGTTTCAAGTACTCTTTTTACATCTGTACTGTCAGCAATCAAGATATCGTTGAAAAAAACTTCAATATGTTTGTCTGTATCTTCTACTCTTGGGGGTCGTGGATAATCCCATACTGATTCCTGGTTTGGGCCTGGTTCGATTCTCTTTATATTCATATCAATTTATTTGACTGTGAAATATAGGATGCCGAATTTGCTATCTTCATCCGTCCACACTTTCTCTAAATTGTATGATTCAGAGATAAGGTTTTTAAAATCATCTACACTGTATTTGTAGGAATATTCAGTCAAAATAGTTTCTTCTTTTCTAAATGTAACAATGTCTCCATTTACTTGTACGCCCTGATTTGACAAGCTCTCAAGATGCATTTCAATTCTTCCTTCTTTACTATTGTAAAAAGCGCAATGTTTCCACTCCTCAATATTAAAGTCAGTATCAAGCTCGCTGTTTAATCGTACTAGGACATTAAGATTAAATTCAGCCGTAATTCCCTTATTATCGTTATATGCGTCTTCCAGGATTTTTTTGTCTTTCTTTAAGTCAAGCCCTATTAATAGCCCCGTTCTTTTTCCCAAGCGGTGTCCGATGCTGTTTAAAAATTGAGAGGCATAGTCAGGCTCGAAATTGCCGATTGTCGAGCCCGGGTAGTAGACCACTTTCTTGGAATATATAAAGTCAAACTTAGGGAGGCTAAACGGCTGTGTATAGTCAGCGGATACGGGCAATATTCTCAGATTTGGGTAATCGTGAGCAAGAATATTCACCGAACTAATTAAGTGTTCTTCCGATATATCAATTGGTGCATAACCCGCAGGACTTTGTAACCCTGAAAGTAAAAGCCTAATTTTCTTGCTGCTTCCACTTCCAAGCTCTATTAATAAACTGTTGTTTCCAAGTATTGAGCAAATATCCTCAATATTCTCGATCATTATAGAGGTTTCAGTTCTTGTGAGATAGTATTCGTTGAGATCACATATCTCATCAAAGAGCGAAGAGCCTTTTTTGTCGTAAAAAAGTTTACTCGGAAGTTCTTTTTGAGGTTTATTTAAACCCTCCAGGATTTCTTCTAGAAGATTTTCTCTCTCAGGCTCAAATTTCTTTAGTCTTTTCAGGTTGCTATGCATAATTAAATTGTATGATTAAATTTATTTACTGTCTTTAGCTAATCTAATTCCCATAAACTGCCACCGGGCATTTGTAGGAAAGAAGTTTCTGTATGTTTTGCGGATATGCGATTTTGATGTTGCGCAGGATCCGCCTCTTAGTACCATTTGGTTACACATAAATTTGCCGTTGTATTCCCCAAGCGCGCCAGGAATTGTTTTGTATCCCGGATATGCGGAATATGAGCTTTGTGTCCATTCCCAAACGTCTCCAAACATCTGTTTTAGAGGATTCCCGTTTGTATTTTTCCCCATACTAACCGGATGAAAATTTAAATTATCAATGAAATTGCCCTCAATAGTTATATTAGATGCAGCAACTTCCCATTCTGGTTCAGTCGGGAGTCTTGAACCTGCCCATCTTGCATATGCATCGGCTTCAAAATATGAAACATGTGTAAGTGGCTCGTCAGATTCTACTTCACGGAGTCCTGTAAGAGTAAATTGCATCCATTTCCCATTTTGCTTCTGCCAGTATAGAGGGGCATTCCAATTATTTGTTTCAACCGTAGCCCACCCCTCGGATAACCAAATCTCAGGGGTTTCATAGCCCCCGTCTTGGATAAATTCAATATATTCAGCGTTTGTTATCAATCTTGATCCCAGTTTGTAAGGGGTCAGATAAACCTTGTGGTTAGGATATTCATTGTCATAGCCAAACCCGCTTCCTTCATTGCCAATATTAAAAATTCCCCCATCGAAATCAACCCACTTTAGCTCTTCAGTACCACTTGTCTCTTTACTATTATCCTTCTTGTTCAAATATTTAGGGTGTAGTGGGTTTTCTGATAATACATGTTTTATATCAGTTATTATGAGTTCCTGGTGCTGTTGTTCGTGGTGAATGCCGATTTCTATAACTGAGGAAAGCTCCTGCCATTCTTTATCACCGGCATTTTCCATAAACTCCAGCATGCTTTCATCAACATGATTACGGTAACTATAGGTTTCCTCTACAGTAGGTCTAGAAATGAACCCCCTCTTAGGGCGTAGATGCCTTTCACCCGCTTGGACGTAGTAGGAGTTAAAGAGATATGCATATTGAGGATTGGGAGACTTGTAATTAGGCAGGGCCTTTGATAGAACAAAAGTCTCAAAAAACCAGCTGGTATGAGCAAGGTGCCACTTAGTGGGGCTTACATCAGGCATTGACTGAACAACATAATCTTCGATCTCAAGAGGTTCAGCTAGAGTATGCGAAAACTCTCTTACAGTTTTTTAAAATTATATAATCGACTCTTGAGAAAGGTTGTTTTCTTTATTGTTTTTATCTGAGTTTGTTGTCATAGTTGCCATCTTGACCTCCGGCTGCATTAGTTTATCTACGACCGGTTTAATAATTTAGATTTGGATAGACTGAATCTATTTGGATTTAAATTATGAAAATAAGTGTAGCAAATACTTGCCTTTTTTACAAAGGGTACTTGTTTATTGTTATGATTTTATTAAGAAATTGGTGATTTTTTCTTTGAAATGCCGTCGATTCATATAACACCAAAGCTTATGGTATCACTACCATCCGTATGGAATATATACTTGATATATCTTCCAAACTACTTCCTTCTGACCTTTTTAAGTTTCTCTATCAATTGTTTTATTTCTTCGGATTTTACTTTCATGCTCACTCTGTTTACAACCAGTCTTGCCGTTATGTCTGTAATTGTTTCATACTCAACCAGATTATTTTTCTTTAAGGTTTCTCCAGAAGCTGATAAATCCACTATAACATCAGATAACCCTACCAGCGGAGCTAACTCTACAGAACCATAAAGTTTTACAATTTCAGCACCTACACCGAGGCTAGTAAAATGTTCATAAGTGGCCTTAGGGTATTTAGTTGCAACTCTGAGCGAGCGGTTTGATGCAAAGTCAAACCCTTTGGGTCCTGCTACTACTAACTTGCATTGGCCAATTCTGAGATCAAGTGGTTCATACAGGTCGTTTTTTTCTTCTAAAAGAGTATCTTTTCCCACAATACCGCAATCCGCAGCACCGTATTCTACGTAAGCAGGAATATCGGTAGGGCGTATGATAAGAAATTTCAAGCCTTGGTCTGGAAACTCGAATATTAGTTTTCTAGAATCTTTTAAGATGTCATTAACTTTATATCCTGCTTTAATAAAAAGATCTCCAGCTTCTTCTAGCAATCTTCCTCGTGCTACTGCAATTGTAATCATTCCTTCTCCCTCCAGATTCTAGCTCCTAAATTTTCGAGTTTCTTGTCTAATTTGTCGTATCCTCTATCTAGATGGTAGATACGCGATACTTCTGTTCTTCCACTTCCCGCGAGTGCGGCCAAAACAAGGGATGCGCTTGCTCTAAGATCACTAGCCATTGTTGGAGCCCCACTAAGTGAGGACACCCCTCTTACAACAGCGCTGTTACCGACAAGCTTTATATCTGCTCCCATTCTTCTTAGCTCCCCGGCATGTAAAAATCTTTGTGGGAATATTGTTTCAGTAATAATACTAAGCCCTTTGGCAACACTCATTAGTGTCATCATCTGAGCCTGCATGTCTGTTGGAAATCCGGGATAGGGAAGAGTGGTAAAATCAACGCTTTTTATCTCCCCATTTCCTTTAATCCTGATCCCCTCATCTTCACGGGTTATTTGAGCCCCCGCTTCAATAAGCTTTCCAATAAGCGCTCCCATATGCTCAAAGCGGCAGTTCTTAACCAAAACATCTCCACCAGTTAAAACCGAACCGATCAAAAATGTTCCTGCCTCTATTCTGTCCGGCATGACTTCGTACTCTTTTATGGGGGTTAGTTTTTTGACCCCTTTTATTGTTATTATGTCTGTTCCGGCGCCGCTTATCTGGGCACCCATTTCTATAAGAAAATTCGCAAGGTCAGTAACCTCAGGCTCGCACGCCGCATTGAGTATTACTGTCTCTCCCTCGGCAAGCACTGATGATAAAAGAAGGTTCTCTGTCCCAGTAACGGTTGACACATCAAAGGGAATTACGCCGCCTACTAGTTTAGAGGCAATTGTATCAACATAACCTTCTTCAATTTCTATTTTTGCCCCAAGAATTGAAAGACCTTTTAAATGCTGATCGATCGGCCTTTCCCCTATTGCACAGCCCCCGGGTAATGAAACTCTAGATCTGCCAAACCTGGCCGTCAGTGGCCCGAGGACCAAAACTGATGCGCGCATAGTTTTTACTAGATCATAAGGCGCTTCCCAGCTATCCATGTTGGTCGAATCTATTAAGAGTGTCCCGTTTTCAAACTCTACTTCCGCACCCAAAATCTCTAACAGCTTAACCATTGTTCTTACATCTGCCAGATCAGGGACATTGGTAATAGTGTTTTTGCCCTCAGCTATTATGCAAGCCGCCATAAGTGGCAATACAGCATTCTTAGCGCCGCTTACAGTAACCTCACCTTCTAGTCTCCTGCCGCCTTCTACAATTATTTTTTCCATTTAGCTTTTATCACTCTCTCTATGCCGTTTAAATCTTTTGTAGATGAAATATCAATAAATTCGCAATCTGTAAATATGTTTTCTACTTCCTTTCTCTGATTGTATCCTATTTCAAGAACGCACCATCCACCGTCTTTTAAAATCCTTCTGGAATCTGAAATAATTTCTTTTATATAACAAAGTCCATCTTTTCCACCCGTTAATGCTATCTTAGGTTCAAAGTCCTTAACTTCAGGGTCTAATAGATCAAATTCTGTCTCTGTTATATAAGGTGGGTTTGAAACAACAATATCAAACGAATCATTTTTAAATGAACTCAGCATATCAGCTTTTGTAAGTGTAATTTTATCATTTTGACTATGCTTATTAACGTTTTCTTTTGCAACATTAAGAGCCCGTTGAGAAATATCAGAAGCTACAATCTTTGCCTGATTACAATAAGAAGCCAGCGTTACAGCTATACAACCGCTACCGGTTCCTATCTCAAGAATTAAAGGGGAGCCTATCTGCTTTGCTAGCTCTAGCGTTTCATCCACCAATAATTCAGTCTCAGGTCTGGGAATTAGAACGCTGGGATTAACTTTGTAAGTCTTAGAGTAAAACTCCTTTTCCCCGATGATATATGCAATTGGTTCCTTCTTTACCCTTCTTTCCAAAAGATTTTGGAATTTATTGATAGTTTCTTGATCAATCTCTTTTTCAGGGTGAGCGTAGACCTCAGACAAATTATCAATCACTTCCGATTCAGATAGCAAGATATATGCTTCCAACCCGGGAGTTTCGATTGCATTTCGACTAAGATTGTCTTTTCCCAATGAATAAAGTTCTTTTAATTGCATAATTTGCATTAATCCCAAAGGCAAGAGTTTATCCGTCTGCACTATGTTTTCAAGCACATTGGACAATCAATTAATTTTTTAGGGTTTAATCCAAGGTCTACTTATCTCTTTTTAGAGCTCATGTCAGTAAAGATTTAGGGTTTGTTTAAGCTTAATATTTGATTTATGAATGATTCACAAAACCTTATTTATTTTCCATCTTTGTATGGTGGTGTTTTAAGATTTTTCCACTAGCCATATAATATGCATCTTCTGCAATATTAGTTGCTAAATCTGCAACCCTTTCAAGACCTCGAGCAATTAAGATTAGAGTGAGCGCTCTATCTATTGTTTGAGGATCTGAAATCATATATGTTACCAACTCTCTTACGATTTGGGGTTCAAGTGCATCTACTTCGTCATCCTTTTTGCACACTTCCACAGCTAGCTCTGCATCTTTATTAACAAAAGCATCCAGACTTTCCTGAAGCATTTCTATAGCTTTCTCAGCCATTTTAGGAATATCTATGAGTGGTTTTACCGGAGGCTTGTCAGCAAGATATAGTGCCATTTGTGCAATATTTACCGCATGGTCACCAATTCTTTCTAAATCGTTATTAATTTTCATTATCATAGTAACTGTTCTTAAATCCTCAGCCTCAGGATGGAGAAGCGCAAGAATCCTTATACATTGGTTATCAATCTCAATTTCCATTTCATTTACTTTTTCATCGCTTTTTATTACATCCTCTGCGAGAATCATATTGTTCTCTTCGAGCGCTTTAATACTCTTTGCAATCATCTCTTCTACGGAGCTTGCCATTTCAAAGAGCATCTTCTTTAATTTACTGGTTTCCTCTGTAAGTCTTATCATTTATATCTCCCGTTTAAAAACCCCAACATTGATAATATATATTAATAAGTGCTGAATTCGTCCTTTATCCATTCTTGTATTTCGTCTCTTACTTCTCTAAATCCCGTTAGTATTTCTTCATCTTTGCCCCTGAATTGTGAAGGGTCTCTAAATGCTTTATGAATATTATGCTTAGCTCCAGGAAATGTAGGACAGGATTCTTTTGCATTATCGCAAACTGTAACTACATAGTCGATATTCATATCCTTGAACCTATCTATATTTTTTGAAGCGTTATGAGAAATATCAACTCCCAATTCTTCCATTGCTTTAATTGCGAATGGGTTCACTCTAGAAGGCTCAGTGCCAGCGCTGAAGACCTCAAATTTGTTGCCATAAAGATTTTTCAGAATACCTTCTGCCATCTGAGATCTTGCAGAATTATGAGTGCAAAGGAACAAGACTTTTTTTTTGTTTTCATCAGCCATATTTTTGTATTTTTATGCCCTATCCAAATTTTCCTGATACATAGTCTTCGGTTTGCTTTTTATTAGGATTAAGAAATATTGTCTCCGTTGTATCGTATTCTATCATCTCGCCAAGGTACATAAACGCTGTGAAGTCAGAAACACGGGACGCCTGCTGCATGTTATGAGTTACGATTACAATCGTATAGCTCTCTTTAAGCTGTGTAATCAGGTCCTCTATTTTTCCAGTAGCGATGGGGTCAAGAGCAGAACAAGGCTCATCCATTAAAAGCACTTCAGGTTCTACAGCTATTGCTCTTGCTATGCAGAGTCTCTGCATCTGTCCACCGGACATTCCTAGTGCGCTTTCGTCTAGCCTGTCACATACTTCATTCCAAAGAGCAGCACCTTTCAAACTTTTCTCTACAATTTCATCCAACACAGATTTTTTGTTCTCACCTGAAATTCTTGCGCCGTATGCTACATTCTCATATATTGATTTAGGGAATGGATTAGATTTCTGAAAGACCATGCCGACCCTTTTCCTAAGTTCTGTAATATCGATACTAGGATCGTAAATATCCTCTCCATCTATCAGAAGTTCACCTTCTACCTTAGCCCCGTCAACTAGATC
>Ga0307376_10002027_pt1 | contig 20511 bp, 14 predicted proteins | sample TR2MG_FD_202536 | JGI IMG/M metagenome (GOLD analysis project Ga0307376, IMG submission 202536) | Soil microbial communities from Risofladan, Vaasa, Finland - TR-2 | ecosystem: Environmental > Terrestrial > Soil > Coastal area > Acid sulfate soil | place: Finland: Risofladan, Vaasa | collected...
ACGGTGGACTACGCGGTGACCGGCGGGACGGCCGTCAGCCCCGACGACTTCACGGTCGCCGGGACGCAGTTGACGTTTGATCCGGGTATAACCAGCCAGGACATCGCGATCACGGTCGTCGACGACGCGCTGGATGAGTCGGACGAGACCATTGAGGTGACCCTCAGCAACCCGAGTAATGCCACGCTCGGCGCCAACACGGTCCACACCTATACGATTCTCGACAACGACGCCGCGGGCGTGCCGGAGACGCTATTCTTCGACGACTTCGAGAGCGGCAGTTTCACAGCCGGCGGCTGGACGACCAGCGGAAGCCCCTCCGTGAGCACTTCCGCGGACTACAACGGCATCTACGGCGCGAGGCTCCGCAGCGTCTCTTCGATCACGAAGGCCCTCAGCACCGTCGGCTACACCGACATCCACGTCACGTTCTACCGTAGGACTCAGGGTTTGGATTCCAACGAATACCTGTATTGCGAGTGGTCGGATGACGGCGGCCAGAGCTGGTACCTCCTGGGCAGCACGCGGAGTACGTCGTGGGCGCAGGAGGACTTCACGTGTCCGAGCGGAGCCAACAACAACCCCAACTTTCGGTTCAGGTACCGCCTGAACGCCAGCAGCACTCGCGAGTACGGCTACGTGGATGACGTGGAGATCATAGGCACGACTGGGGCAGCGGTTCCCACCGTTCAGTTCGACCTGACCGGCTCGAGCGGTGCCGAGTCGAGCGCCGCGGTCAACCTGAGTGTCTCACTGAGTGCGTCGTCGGCCCAGACGGTCACGGTGGACTTCGCCGTCACGGGCGGCACGGCTGTAAATCCGGACGACTACACGATCGCAGCCAGTCCGCTGACGTTCAATCCGGGCGTCACACTGCAGAACGTGGCGATCACGGTCGTCGACGATGGGCTGATCGAGTCGGACGAGACGATCGAAGTAACGCTGAGCAACCCGACGAACGCCACGCTCGGCGCGAACACCGTGCATACATACACAATCCAGGACAACGATGTCGCGGGCGGCGACGGCACGGGTCTGACCGGTGCCTACTACGACAACATCGACTTCACGGCCTTCGCGCTGAGCCGCGTGGACGCGACGGTGAACTTCAACTGGGGCAGCGGCTCACCCGATCCGTCGATCGGAGCCGACACCTTCTCGGTGCGGTGGACGGGTCAGGTTCAGCCGCTGTATTCGGAGACGTATACCTTCTACACGAACACGGACGACGGCGTGCGGCTGTGGGTGAATAGTCAACTGGTCATCGACCAGTGGGTCGATCAGGCCCCGACCGAGGTCAGCGGCACGATCGCGCTGTCGGCGGGTGTCAAGTACGACATCGAGATGGAGTACTACGAGAACGGCGGTGGGGCGGTCGCCGAGCTGCGCTGGTCGAGCGCCAGCCAGGCCAAGCAGATCATCCCGCAGAGCCAGCTCTATCCGGCCGCGGCGCAGGCGCCGACGGTGACGCTGAGCATCGATAACGCCACCATCGCCGAGAACGGCGGGACGGCGACGGTGACGGCGACGCTGTCGAATACTTCGACGCAGGCGGTGACGGTCGATCTGGCGTACAGCGGATCGGCCGCTCGCAACACCGACTACACGGCCGCGTTGCAGATCGTGATCGGTGCGGGCTCGATCAGTGACGGCGTCACGATCACGGCGCTGGACGACGCGGCTGTGGAAGGTGACGAAACGGTGGTGGTGGACATCAGCGGTGTGACCAACGGCACGGAGGACGGCGTGCAACAGGTCAGCACGACGATCACCGACGACGACTCGCCGGGGAGCGTGTCGCTGCTGTCTGGGAGAGACTTCCTGTACAAGGGCTATTACATCGTCGAGAGAAACGGAGACTTCCCCGACCTGAACTACGGACAGGGCTTCACGCACCGCTACGTCGGCGGGCAACTGCGATTCCTTACCTATGCGTTCTTCGGCAACGTCCCCGGCGGCGGCCATCAAGTGGTGGAGTTTGCCCCGCCCGCGTCTCTGGGCGGCACGGTGACGAGCAGGACCAACCACTGGCCCGACATCTGGACAGGGACCACCCTTACGGCCGGCAACGGCGTCTGGACGGGCCTGTGGTATGACCAGGCACAGGAGCGGCTGTGGACGACATGGGCGATTGACTATCCCGATGACACCCAACTTGATTGGACGATATCCCTCGTCGTCCGCACTCTCAATACCGACGGCACGGTGTCCAACGTGGGTGGCCCGTGGGGCCTCGAGGGTGTGCAGCAACGGCGGATCTACGGCGGCGTGACCGCCATTCCGCAGTGGTTCCAGACCGCCTACGGCGTTGGACCCTACGCCTGTGGCTGGGGTGGCTACGCCAGCCGTATGGGTATCGGTCCGGTTTCTCTCGGACCCACGTTCTACGCCATTCCCGAGCCCACCGGCTACGCCGCGGGCGATATCCCCACCTCGGCCTTCGACACGATCATGGATCACAGCGGCGGCACACTGGGGGCCGACTGGTACCCGAGCGGCACGCCGACGTCGTTCGATCGTGGTGTCCGCAACTGCGACGTGAAGAACGACTACGACACCCCGTATTGGCAGTCACCGGCCCCGGACGGGTTGGGGCGCTGGACCTGGGGCGACAGCAATTGGGACACGGGGGTCTGGATCGAGACTCCCAACAAGGAGGGCTTTATCCTGATTCCCAAGCTGTGCAGCGGCAGGACCTGGTATGAAACGTCGACCCTGCACTGCGAGCGTCAGACAGCCGAGATTCAGGTCTTTGATCCCAACATGCTGGGTGAGGTTGTCCTGGGGACCCGCGCCAGTTGGAACACCTACCCGACCTACCGGTGGCAGATCAGCGATGAGTTGCTGCCTCTGGGCTTTTTGGGCGGGCGGTCGGGCAACGGCCCCGACGGCGGACCTGCCGGTGCGAGCTATGACGCAACCACCCAGACGCTCTACGTGTATTGCATCTCGGGCAACAACTTCAATTCGTACATCCTGGTGTACGACGTCGACCAGGGCGCCTCGCCGGTCAACGACGTAGCCGTGGACGAAACGCCCGTCACCGGCACGGTCACCGGCAGCCGCGCCAACACGGAAACCAAGGACGGCATCTACGAGTCGATCCAGGAAGTCATTGTGGGTTCCACCAGCCAGTTGGAGCATGAGTGGACGTTCGACGTCACCAGCGGCTCGAGTGTGGTCTTCAACGTTAAGGGCTATCGCCCCGCCAACGGCGACGGCGACGACTTTGTGTTCGCCTACTCCACCAACGGCACGGACTGGACCAACATGGTCACCGTCAGCAGGAGCACCGATGACGGCACGTTCCAGACCTACACCATGCCAGGTGGTACGCAGGGCACGGTTTACGTGCGGGTGCAGGACAGCGACCGCACCAACGGCAACACCAGCTTGGACACGATCTACATCGATGAGATGTACTTCCACAGCATGCCGTAGCCGGTGGTGACGCACCTGCCGGACCGGCGCTGGTTGCGACGCACGCAGCCAGCCCGGGCAGTGCAAAGCAGCATGTACGACCGCCGCGGGTTCCCAGCAACTCGCGGCGGTCGTCGTTTTGCCTTGCCCCCCCCAAGCCCGGCGCCACTCGCGCCGTATGGGCTACCGGCCGACCGGCATGTTCGCTAAGATTCAGGTGATAGATGCCACGGGCCGTCATGCAAACAGGCAAACGGCTCCCCGGCGCGGCAAGATGGTCAGGTAGGTTGGCCCTGCGGGCCAACGGCGGGAAACCAAATGCGACGCGGGCTCTTGCATCGGCTCGCCCCCTTCCTGGGTTTGCTGGTATTCGCCCTTGCCCTTTGGCTGCTCCACCACGAGCTGAAAACACTCCATTACTGTGACATTGCGGATCAACTCAGGAAGCTGCCTTCCGCCCGCCTCGGGATTGCCCTACTGCTGACCGTGCTGGGTTACCTGGTGCTGACCGGTTACGACATGCTCGGGATGAAGTACATCGGTCAGACGCTGTCACTGCGGAGCGTGATGTTCGCCTCGTTCCTCAGCTACACGTTCAGCAACAATGTGGGTCTGTCGATCGTCGGGGCCAGCACCGTCCGACTCCGCATGTACACCGCCTGGGGTATCTCACCCGTGGACGTGGTCCGGCTGATCGCGTTCACCAGCACGGGGTTCTGGGTCGGGGTGCACGCCTTGGCGGGCGTCGTACTGACAGTGCAACCGCTCTGCCTTCCGGACAGTTGGCACGTGCCACTGGGCTCGGTCCGTCCGCTCGGCGTGGTTTTGCTCGGGATCGTCGCGGCCTATTTGGCGCTCTGTGCGAAACGAAGAAGGCCGCTTCGGGTTCGGTCGTGGGAGTTTCCTCTGCCGGCCGTGCGCCTGGCACTGGCCCAAACCGCCGTCGGGCTGCTCGACTGGACATTGGCGGCGACGACGCTCTATGTGCTGCTTCCGGCATCCACCGAGCTTGCTTTCCCTGTGTTCTTGGGCGCCTACCTACTGGCCCAGGTGGTCGGGCTCGCCAGCCACGTTCCGGGCGGACTGGGTGTGTTTGAAACGACTTTCCTGATGCTGTTGAAAACAAACACTCCGACCGGGTCGTTGGTCGCTGCTTTGCTGGCGTACAGGTTGATTTACTATCTGCTGCCGCTGGCTGTCGGCGTTCTTATGATGGGCGGCTACGAGCTGCGGCAGCACCGTCTGCTGCTGAGGCGCGTGGGGCAGGCGTACGACCGACGGATTCGAGTATTGGTGCCTCATGTCTTCGCCTTCACCACGTTTGCAGCGGGAGCCATCCTTCTGCTGTCCGGCGCCACTCCGGCGCTGACGGGGCGCCTGCAGTGGCTGGCCGACTTCGTGCCCCTGCCGGCGATCGAGTTGTCCCATCTGCTTGGCAGCCTGGCCGGCACAGGACTCATACTGCTAGGCCGCGGCCTTCAGCGACGCATCAACGCGGCCTACTGGACAACTTTGCTCCTGTTGATAGTGGGAATCGTCGCTTCCTTGCTCAAGGGCCTGGACTACGAAGAGGCCCTCATCCTGGCCGCCATGGCGCTGGCCTTGGTGCCCTGCCGCGAGCAGTTCTACCGGCAGGCATCCTTGCTCGATGAACGATTCACGCCCGGCTGGGTCGCGTCCATAGCCATGGTGTTGATTGGATCCATCTGGCTGGGGGTGTTCGCCCATAAGCACGTGGAGTACACCAACGACCTGTGGTGGCAGTTCGGGCTGTTTGCCCACGCGCCGCGATTCCTTCGCGCGTCGCTCGCCACGGTGACCGCTGTTGTCGTGATCGCCGCGGCAAGACTGATCAGGCCGGCGGCGCCGCTCCCCGTGCGCCCGGACCCCCCAGCGCTGGCCCGCGTCGATTCAATCGTGCGGCAGTCTCCCAGGACCCAGGCGTATCTCGCGCTGTTGGGCGACAAGCAGCTTCTGTTCAACGAGCAGCAGAACGCGTTCATCATGTACGGCGTACACGGCCGAAGCTGGGTGGCGTTGGGCGACCCGGTAGGTCCCGACGATCAGCAGGTGGAACTGGTTTGGCGTTTCCGCGCCCTGTGCGACCGGTACGCAGGGCGTTGCGCGTTCTATCAGGTCGAAGCCGACCGCCTGCCCCAATACATCGACCTTGGATTGGCCCCGCTCAAGCTGGGTGAGGAGGCCCGGGTACGCCTGGATACGTTTACCCTGGAGGGCGGCGCGCGCAAGAGCCTGCGCCACGAGGTTCGCCGGGGCGAAACCGAAGGCTTCCTATTCGAGATCGTGCCACCCGATTCGGCGGCGAAGCTGCTGGGCGAATTCCGCCGGATCTCTGACGGGTGGCTCGCAAGCAAGCAGAACAAGGAGAGATCCTTCTCTATTGGATTCTTTAACGAGGACTACCTGCGAAGGTTTCCCGCAGCCATCGTGCGGGTTGGCGATAGCATCGTCGCCTTCGCCAATATATGGCCTGGTGCCGACCACAACGAACTGTCATTGGATTTGATGCGGTACGTGTCCGGCGGCCCTCGCGGCGCGATGACCTACTTGTTCGTCCAGTTGATGCTCTGGGGCAAGCAAGAGGGCTATGCGTGGTTCAACCTCGGCATGGCACCGCTGTCCGGGCTGCAGGATAGGGCTCTCTCGCCGCTGTGGAATCGCGTCGGAGCCTGGTTCTACCGACACGGCGAGCATTTCTACAATTTCGAAGGTGTGCGGCAATACAAGGAAAAATTCGATCCGCTCTGGTCGCCGAAGTACCTCGCCTCGCCCGGCGGTCTGGACCTGCCGGGTGTGCTGGCCGATCTGGCCGCCCTGATCGCAAGCACGCCCCCCAAAGGCAGACCGCAGGAGAAGACCTGAATCATGGACATCAAGCGCACCGTCGCCTACTTCTCGATGGAGATCGGCCTGGAGCCCGGCATCCCGACCTATAGCGGAGGACTCGGCATCCTCGCCGGCGACACCATTCGCGCCGCGGCAAGCCTGAAGGTGCCGATGGTCGCGGTTACCCTTGTCCACCGGAAGGGTTATTTTTATCAGGGCCTCGGCCCTGACGGATGGCAGACCGAGTCGCCCGTCAACTGGGTCGTCGACGACTCGCTGATCGAATGCGATGCAGAAGCGTCGGTGACCATCGAGGGCCGCCAGGTCCACCTTCGGGCCTGGCGCTACGACGTCGCCGGGGCACACGGCTTCACCGTGCCGGTCTACCTGCTCGACTGCGACCTGCCCGCCAACGCCGAAGCCGATCGGACGTTCACGCACTTCCTCTACGGCGGCGACAATCGCTATCGCCTCTGCCAGGAAATCATCCTCGGCATCGGCGGCGTCCGTATGCTCCGTGCGCTGGGGCACGATCAGATCGAGCGCTATCACATGAACGAGGGTCATGCCGCGTTGTTGGCGTTCGAGCTGCTGGACGAGTGGGGCAAGCAGCAGGGCCGCCCCTCCATCGACGTCGAAGCCGTCGAAGCTGTCAGGCGATGCTGCGTTTTCACCACCCATACACCTGTCCCCGCCGGACACGACCAGTTCCCTTTGGAGATGGTCGACCGCGTGCTGGGTCATCGCGCCGTTTCCGAGATCCAGGAGTTCTGCTGTTTCCTGGAAAAACTCAACATGACCTATCTCGCCCTCAACCTCAGCCACTACGTAAACGGTGTGGCCAAGCGTCACGGCGAGGTGTCTCGACAGATGTTGGGCAACTACGCCATCGACTCGATCACGAACGGCGTGGACGCAGCCAACTGGGCGTCCGAGCCCTTCCAGGACCTGTTCGACCGCTACATCCCCGGCTGGCGCGAGGACAATTTCAACCTGCGCTACGCCTTGGGCATCGGGCCTCAGGCCATCTGGGACGCCCACACCAGGAGCAAACAAGACCTGATTCAATACGTAAACCGGCAGACCAATGTCGGACTGGACTCCGGGGTCTTCACGCTCGGTTTCGGCCGCCGCGCCGCCTCCTATAAGCGGGCCGACCTGCTGTTCACCGATGTCGACAGGATCAGGAAGATCCACGCCGGCGCCGGCCCGCTCCAGGTCGTCTACGCCGGCAAGGCCCACCCGCACGACCAGGAGGGCAAAGAGCTGATCAAGCGAATCTTCGGCTTCGCCGCGGCGCTCAAACCCGACGTCAAGGTCGTCTACCTGCCCAACTACGACATGCAATTGGCCCGGCTGATGACGGCGGGCGTCGACACCTGGCTCAACACGCCGCTGCCGCCCATGGAGGCATCGGGCACCAGCGGGATGAAGGCGGCACTAAACGGCGTGCCCTCTCTCAGCGTGCTGGATGGCTGGTGGCTCGAAGGCTGCATAGAGGGTGTGACCGGCTGGGGCGTGGGTGAAGATCGTCGCGCTACCGGCGCCGACTCCGACCCGACAAAGGATGCGGCTTCCCTCTACGCCAAGCTGGAAACTGTCGTCCTGCCAACATTCTATCACAGCCGAGATCGCTTCCTCGATATCATGCGCCACACCATCGCGCTGAACGGCTCGTTCTTTAACACCCAACGCATGATTCAACAGTACGTATTGAAGGCATACTTTGACTGAGGAGAACGATCTGGACCCTGCAAACGCGGTCCCCACGACACGAGCCGGCAAACGTCGGGTTCTCGCTGCCGGCGCTGTGCCAAACACCTGATCCCGGGAGGACGACGTGGCCAATCGATCGGAAAAACGGGCCGCCTGCCAAATCTGCAAGGCCCAAAAGAGCGTCAGAACGCTGGTTCCGGCAGAACTCGTGCGTGAGACGATCGTTGAGACCATTCGGCGATCGCATCCCGATTGGTCGCCCAGCGGGTACATCTGCTCGGACGATCTGAGAAGGTTCCGGGCGCAATATATTGAGGAAGCACTCGAACAGGAAAAGGGCGAACTTTCCGCCCTCGAAGCGGAGGTCGTCGAAAGCCTTCGACAGCAGGAGATGCTCTCGCAGAACGTCAACGTGGAATTCGAGCGGCTTCGCACGTTGGGCGAACGCCTGGCCGATAGGGTGGCCGAGTTCGGCGGGAGCTGGCCCTTCATCATCTGCTTCGGCGGTGCCCTGGTCTTCTGGATCGGGCTGAACTCCTACGTGCTCAGCACCAGACCCTTCGACCCATACCCCTTTATTTTCCTGAATTTGCTCCTGTCCTGTCTGGCTGCCATCCAGGCGCCGGTTATCATGATGAGCCAGAAACGACAGGAGTCCAAAGATCGTCTGCGCGCCGAGCATGACTATCGCGTTAACCTCAAGGCCGAGCTGGAGGTGCGCCACCTCAACGCCAAACTCGACGAACTGATGACCCAACAATGGCACAGACTGCTGGAGATACAGGAAATCCAATTGGAGACGATGAACGAGCTGACACAGCGCCGAACCGCCGGACCCGGCAAGCCCGGCTGATGCGACCTCTTGCTGCGGCTCAACCGAGTGTAGTGCCCACGGTCAGGACACGCCCCCCCCACCAGGGGCCTGCAACGGCGCTTGCCGCCCGGGACCACTCCCACCACACGGAAAGGACAAATACCCGATGACTGAACTCGAACGATTCCTTGCTGTCGTTCGTTTCGAAAAGCCCGACTATTGGCCCTCGCTGACCGCCTGGGGCGTGGGCGGCGTGCATGACGGCGGCTTGCTCAAACTGCACCGCGAGGGACTGCCCGAACACGTAAACGAGCTGGAGAGCTGGTGCCGCTACTGGGGCCAGTGCACCTTCGAGAGCATCCAATCGATAGGCCGCGACGCCCCGGGCATCAAGACCGAATCGTGGATCGAGGGCGGGTTCGAATGCGTCCGCAGCGAGACCGGCGCCCTCACGCGACAGGTCCTCGACAACGACCTGATTTACAGCATGCCCGACTTCATCGAGTTCGACGTCCGCGACCGGCAATCGTGGGAGACGTTCCGCGATCGCATCACGCCCCGAGGCAAGGCCGACGTCGAAGAGCAGGCCCAGCGACTCGACAGCCGCACGCGACCCGCCGCGATCAGCGCCTGCACCACCTGGGGCACGATCCGCAACTGGATGGGGCCCGAGCGCGCTCTGCTGGCCGTCTACGACGACCCCCACCTTATCCGCGACATGATCGACTGGCAGACGTGGACGTTCGATCAGTTCGTCGCTCCCGCCATCGAGCGCTATCGACCCGAGGCCATCCTCGGCTGGGAGGACTTCTGCTACAACCACGGCATGCTCATCAGTCCGTCCGCCTTCCGCGAGTTCTGCGCCCCGCACTACCGCCACGTGGCCGAGGTGGCCCGAAGCTGCGGCGCCGAGCTGCTCATGATCGACTGCGACGGCAAGGTCGACGAGTACACGCTCCTGCTCGAGGAAATGGGCTTCAACGGCTGCTGGCCCATGGAGCAGGTGTGCGGCAACGATCTGCTGGACTACCGCCGCCGCCAGCCGCGGTTCATCTTTGCCGGCGGCATCGAAAAGCAGGTCGCCTGCACCGGCAACGGGCACCGCATCGAATCGGAACTCGTGCCCAAGGTGCCCAAGATGCTGGAAGCGGGCGGCTACTTCCCTACGTTCGATCACGGCCTGCCGACCACCGTGGGCTTCGACGAGCTCTGCCGCTGCATGACCCTCCTGCACCAGATCTGCGGCAGCGAGCACCTGGGCGAGTTCCCGCGCCGCCACGAGCCGCTCACCGCGCCGGCCACGTAGGCTGTGTCCGACACTTCCGGTCTGGTTTTCTTGGGTGGCCCATCCCTTCACATGATTTCGCATGAAGACGGGTGCCCCGTCCCTTCCAGGAGCGGGGGACTGACGTCGTGTGCCCCGCCGCGGCGGGTTCTCGAACAGTGTCTTTCCTGACCTCCCGAGTGGCCTTCCCAATCCCGGCGTGACGGGTGGTTGGGCGGCCCGTCCCGCGAAATCTTGTTCAGGCTGTGTGGCCCAGCCCTTCAGGGATGGGGAACTCGATGATTCTTCGGGTGGCACCCTCAACCGCAGCGAAGCGAAGGTTGTGGGTGCGTGTTCGATGGGTGGCCCGGGTCTTTAGACCAGGCAAGCCCATTGCATCGGGCTCTCGGACGGGGTACATTTGCGAGGTCGGCGATAGGCGCCGGGCGAGCAGTTCGAGGATGGGGCTGGTTGGGACTGGGGACAACTCGATGGCAACACTGGGCCGAGACTCCCTTACGTTCGGGACGGGCTCAGCTACGCCTGCATCGGTGTCGACATGACGTTTTACGCGGCAGCCTTGGCGCTCATAGGTTTTATCGGGAACTCGTATAGGACGTAGTTGGGTGCGCCAGTATGATCAGACCAGAAACGACAGACGTACAGCAATATCTGGTCAGCGACGACGTCATTGACTGGTCGGCTCCGTCCGTGTCGGCAAAGGCGCAGGAGCTCACGCACGGCCTGCAGTCGGAAGTGGAGAAGGCTCGGCGTCTCTTCGAGTGGGTCCGGGATGAGATCCCCCACTCAAAGGACATCAACGCTGATGTGGTCGCGTGTTCCGCCAGCGAGGTGCTGCGAGCAGGGACAGGAATCTGCTTTGCCAAGAGCCACCTTCTGGCTGCGCTGCTGCGTGCAATCGGGATCCCGGCCGGATTCTGCTACCAAGTGCTCATGCGGGACGCCCCTTTCAAAGGGTTCGTTCTTCACGGTCTCAACGGCGTTTTGCTGCCCACCCTGGGTCAGTGGCTTCGCGTCGATCCGCGAGGCAACACAGGACCAATCAACGCCCAATTCGGGATTGAGAAGGAACAACTTGCATTCCCGACGGATACGGCAAGTGGTGAGTTCAGTTACGACACGGTTTTCGCCTCCCCGGCGCGAGAAGTCGTTTTCACATTGAGGCGTTTTTCCAATCGCACGGAGATGTGGCCCCATCTTCCGCAGCGATTGGAAGGCGAGAGCGTCCAGTAAAGCGCTGCAGGCGACCCCAAGTGGCAGCCCTGATGGATGACGTTCGGCGGGTAAGAAGATGAGAATCGAGCGCGCAGGCACGAAAGACGCAGTCCAGGTTGTCCAGAAGGTGGAGCAACTCCTCACAGAGCTGGGCGGTAAGCCGTACTCCCTTGATTGGTCGGGACTTGTCCCGGTCATTCAAGCGGCCATTGGGGACGGCCGCTACACCGTGCTGGTGGCAAGGGATGACGACGCGGAGATCGTCGGCGTCTTGACGCTTGGCGAAGTGGTCGCGGCGTACGCCGGCGGGCGGTTCGGTGTCATCCACGAACTCCATGTGTCCCCACAGTGCAGATCAGCCGGGATTGGAAACTCTCTGCTGAAGGAGGCAAAGATTATCTGTCGGCAGAGGGGTTGGGTGCGTTTGGAGGTTGGCGCACCACCATACCCGAAATGGTCCAGAACCAAAGACTTCTACGTACGGGCGGGCTTTGCGGAGATCGGGCCACGATTGAAATGGATCGCCGAGCAAAGCGCTGGAGCCGACACGGAAGAGCGCGCGGCTCAGCCCTGACGTTCGCGCAGGAAAGGGCACGACGGGCATTGTCAGGGAAGCTCTGCTGTACCACAGGGACGATACTGTAGCAGGATCGGTCGTTTGCGACTTGTGCCACCACCGCTGCAAAGTCGCGGCTGGTCGGCGTGGGCTTTGCCGCGCAAGGAAGAACGACGACGGCCGGCTCCTGACATTGGTCTACGGTCGCTGCATGTCCCACAAGGCCACCCCGATCGAGAGCAAGCCACTTAACCACTTCCTTCCGGGCTCACGGACGTTGTCGTTCTGCACAGCCCGCTGCAACTTCAGATGCCCGTTCTGCCAGAACCACAAGTCATCCCAGTATCTCAGGGATTCGGATGTGACTGATCCGCCCGGAGAAGAAGTTACACCTGAGCACATCGTTGAGGACGCCCTGCGGAGCAACTGCTTGAGTGTCTCGGCGACGTGGACCGAACCGACGGTCTTCTTCGAGTATTTACTCGATGTCGCGCGCCTTGCCCGGGCCGAGGGCCTCTCCGTCTGCATCGTGTCCAACGGCAACATGACCCCCGAAGCCCTTAACCTCCTGCTTCCATGGGTCGACGCCGCGAACATCGATCTCAAGAGCTTTGATCCGGACGTCTACCGAGAGACGCTGGGCGGAGACTTGGAGGGAGTACTGGAGACATTGAAACGTCTGCATGGCGCCCGGCCAGGCCGGTGATGCCGAATAGATGGTTGGACAATCCCGAGAACGTCTCGCTAACGACTTGACAACGGCTTGCTCATAGATGGCACCCGGGCGCCGAAGGTCAGGCGAGGCTATGTGCCATAACTTGCGCGGCCGCTTGCGCCGCTCTGCTGCGGCGGCGAGGCCAGGACGGTTGTCTTGCCCGCGAGCACCTCGAAGATCCGCATCGAGCGCTCGTAGCGCGGCAGCAGGTACACGTCCGCGGGCACGGTTACCTCCTCCTGGCCGCCGGTGTGCATCAGCACGCTGTACTGCCTGCCCACAAGATTCAGCAGCCCCTCCGAATTGGCCAGGCCGTCGACTGCCAGCCGGCCGACGGGAACGTCGCTTAGCTCGACGAGCTTGAGCTTTACCCCGTTGTCGACCTGCTCGACCTGCACCTCGTATGTCCCGGAATCGAGCGCGAGGTAAGGCGCCAGGATGACTCGCGGAGTTCCGCCGACACCGTGCGCGAAGTACCCACTGTCCTTCAGGCGGCCGGGCTTCAGTTCGCCGACACCCTCGATGTCGAGCACGAGATAATCCCCGCGCGGCGTACGCTTGGCGTACTCGTTGATGTTCAGGCCGATCAGGTCGGTGACCTTGTCGTTCCAGTCGCGGTCGATCAGAGCGGCATGCACCGCCCTGCCGCCGATCGTGACGGCGCCGACCGCCCATTGCTGTGGAATGAGCAGGCAATTGTAGGTCGTAACCATCTGACCGCCGAAGCCGAGTATCCCGCCGCGATGTGTCTCCACGCAGTTCAGAAAGACCTGCGCATGCGCGTAGCGCTCGTGCACGGGGTTCTGGGTGAAGTGCACGTTCTCGAAATACGCTGCGACCCTGCCAACACCATCCGTCGCCGCGGTTACCCCGCATGGTGTAGCTTCATAGACGGCGTCGTCCTCATCTTCGAAGTCGCCGTCGCCGTTGAAGTCGACGTACAGCTTGTCGTATCCGGTTCCCGCGCCGCCGGACTCATCGAACAGCAGGCTGGACTGAACCATGACGCCCTTGCGGCAGGGCCAGTAGAGACACTTGTCGGACTGGCAGAAGTCGAAGGGCTTGCCGACCGTTGGCGGCGGGCCCAGTCCCTGAGTCACGTAGTAGTTGGCCTGTTCGATGGGGAACTTCTCGAAGCTCAGGTTCGGCTTGTCGGGCGCCTCGCTGTCTGCCGCCTGTACCGATGGCAGCAGGATGGCGGCGGCTGCCAGCAGCAGGACAGCAGTCCCTACCGAAAGCCCCGTCCGCACTTTGCGATGTGTATCCAGGATCCGCATGAGTCGTCTCCTTATCAGAATCCCCCGATTCAGCAGTCCCACGGGCGTGCCGGCGAGAGCCGGAAGCTTGTTGGCGCACTGCACGACCGAAAGGAACCCCTCGCCGCAATCCCGACAGGGCGACTTGGACGCAACCAGCGCCGCATCATCGCAGGCGTACTCGCGCAGCAGATCGATCGCCCAGTTGGCCACCCACACAACCGGGTTGAAGAAGTACGCGATCTGCAGCAGCCTCTGCAACGTGACCACCAGAACATCGGCGCGGCGGATGTGAGCCAGCTCGTGCAGTAGGATCCATCGCATCTGGTTGGGCGTAAACGTCACCAGGAAGTCGGGCGGCACGATCAGGCAAGATCGAAGCAGCCCCCAGGCCGCCGGCGAATGCACCGCGTCGCTGGACAGGACGCGGACCGACCGGCGCACACCGGCCGATCGGCATAACAGCTCCGGATCGATCGGCAAACTGCGCGGGTCGACGACTTTGGCTCGGCGCAATAGCCGGTGCGTACGCCACTGGACCCAAGCGAAACGCAGCAACAGCGCCGCGACGGCTGCTGCCCATCCCGACATCAGCAAGGCCTGGATCGACACGGCCGGCTGTTCCGCCGCGGGCGGGTCGGACGAGGGTGGCCGAGCCGGCATGACCGACACCGACGCCATGCCGCGATCTGAATCAACTGGGGGCATGGCGCGAGCCATCGTCGCCCGATGTTCGTACCCAACCGCCGGCGCCTGAGCTTCGGCAGTCACCCATGCGGCCGCACGATCGGCCATCCGGTGAGGCCACCAATCAGCCAGACGCTGCGGCACCGTCAGCTTGATGGGTATGACAAGCTTGACCAGCACCAGAAGGAACAGACAGTAGCCAAGTTGCGGCGAAGCCCATCGACGGATCAGCAGCCACAATGTGGCTACCACCGCCAGCACCACCGCGCCGTCGATGAGGCGGGCCCACGCGAAGTCGGCCCATACCCCGCCCCAGGCATTGAGCATTTCGATGACGTTCATAAGCAAACTCCATCACCCCCCCGCGCCTTGGTCCAGCAGGGCTCTCAGCTTGGCCAAGTCCTCGGCCGAGAGCCGGCTCCTCTTAACCATGTGAACCAAAAGCGGGCCGGTCGTGCCCTCCACGGCGTTGGCGAGCAGGTCGTCGGCCGCAGCCAAAAGAGGTCTCAGAGCCGGACGGGCCGGACGATACAGAAAGCTGTTGCCCACGCGGGTGGTCCGCAGGTAGCCCTTGGCCACGAGCCGACGAAGCATCGTCTTGACCGTGCTGACCGCCCAGCCATGCAGCCGGCCCGCCTCCTCGTACACGTCACGGGCGGCGCAGCTTCCGTGCTGCCAGACGATCCTCATGACCTTCCACTCGGCGGGGCTTAGCGTCTCCGGCTGCCGTCGCGACATGATCCACCTCCGTTTGGACAAAGGGATAACCAAGCGTTTACAAGTATAACCGATGATCCGGAAGATGCAAACGGAAAACCGAGAGAATTCGACCTGGCGTGGGTGTCGGCGCCGCCCAATCCGCGTAAAACATCAGTTGGCGCCCTCACTTACGATTCTGTCGTCTGTGGGTGGCGCGTCGTCAGTTCGGGTGTGCCGCCCGCGCCGGATTGGCCGGCTGGGCTTGCAGGTGCCCGGCGCCGGGCCTATGCTGGCGGGTCGTTGATACGCGACGGGAGTTCCATGGCTGAGGTCAACACACAAGTCGTTCACGCACAAGGCGATCCCCAGCAGGCCGGCGGCGACGTGGCCGGCTACGTCGAGCGGCCCATGCCTCGCTGGTCGCTGATTCTGGCGGGCGTGGTCTACGTCGCCTGGCTGGTCTTCCTGCTGGCGATGGTCTGGGTCCGCACGACCGACCCGCATTACATGGGTCCATGAGCAGCTAGCCTGCTGTCGCGGGCTTGCGGGGCGGCCGCGGGCCGCAGGCACGCCGATCGCGCCGACCGGTGGCGCGAGGTCTTTGTAACGCATGCACCCTGACGACATCCTCGCCCAGCACGAACAGACGTTCGCCCGCAACATCGACGCGCTGCGTCAGGTCGACCCGCACCTGTCGGCGACGCTGACCGAACTGCCGCTTCCCGATCACGTAAAACTCGCCACCGGGCGCGACGGGGCGGCGACGTATCGATTGCAGGGCCCGGACGGCGCCGAGCAGTGGTTCGGCCGCACCAGCATGCCTACGGTTTCGGCGAGGGGGATCCTGGCCAGCTTCGATCCGGGCGACGCCAACGTCGCACTGCCCGGGATCGGCAGTGGCCAGGAGCTACGCCTGCTGGCGAGGTGGCTCGGGCCTCACCAGGCGATCTTCGTGCTCGAAGCCGACCCGGTGCAACTGAAATTGGCACTGCGACTGCACGATTTGACAGGCCCGTTGGTGAATCGTCGCGTGGTGCTCATCTGCGGCGACGACGCCGAGAGCAAACTGATCGAGTTCTGCCATCGGCACGAGGGGTTCCATCCACCCAGCCGCATGCTGGGCTGGCCCTGGCAGGAGCCCGCCGTCCAGCAGCACTTTAGCGACATGCTGTCGCGCGCGGGCAAGGCGATTACCCCCGCGCGGAACGAAGCGTTGGTCGTTCTGCGTAAAAAGGCAGCCGATTGCCGCGGGCGCTGCCCGCTGCCGGAGTCGCCGCGCCTGGCTGTGCTCTCGGTGACGCCGAATTGGCGAGTCTCGCGCCTCGGCGAGGACCTGCTCGCGGCGGCTGAGCAGTTGGCCTGGCCATGCACGGCTGTGCTGATGAACACGCCGATGGTGGCCAACATGCTGCCTCATATCCGAGCCGTCACCGAACCGGTGCCGGACCTGGCCGTTCTGCTTGGCCACACGCGACGCAACCTGCCCGTCATGCCCGACGGCGTGCCGGCGATAACGTGGCTTGCACCCGGCGCGGCGCCCGACGGCAAGATGATCGAATCGCTGGGCCCCGACGACGGCTGCGTTGTCATGACGTCGCTGACGAGGCGGCGGCTGATCGACGGCGGCTTGAGCGACGACCGAATCCTCGCGCTGCCGCCGGCAGCCAACCTCGGGCGATTCGGCGACGCACCGCCCGAGCCCGGGCAGTTCGAAGCGACGGATTGTGACGTGGCCATGATCGCCGAGGCGGCCAACGTCGATCCGGAGGCGTGCGGGCTGAAGCTTACCACTCATCAGGCGCTCTGGCGGGCGCTGGACGAACTGATCCGCCACAACGTCGATCGCTACCACGACGCGCTTCTGGAGGAGCTGTTCAAACAGGCCGAACGGCGCAGCAGCGTGAAGCTGTCCGACCAGCAGGTGCGCAGTCGATTGATGGAAATGGCCGGGGCGGCGCTGGCGCCGACGCTGTTGCGACTGGTGATGATCCAGGCGTTGCGCGAGGCGGGCGTTCGCGTCGGGCTGTGGGGTGCGGGGTGGGGATGGTGCAAGCAGCTTGAGGACGTCTATCACGGCTCGGTGGTCAGCGACGCGCATCGCTTGGCTATCTATCGAGCCGCCGGCTTGGCGTTGGTGATCGAGCCGGGCGGGCGGGCAGGTCAGGAGCTGTTCGACGCGGTGGCCTGTCGTGCGGCTGTGTTGACGCACGTGCCGGTGCATCGAAGCGACTTCGACAGTGTTGCGGCGTTGTTCGAGTTGGGCGGCGAGGTAATCGGCTTTGCCGACCGGGGGCAGCTTGTCGCACAGGTAGGGCGGCTGCTGACCGACGGTGACGCGAGAGGCCGCATCGGCCAAGCTGCCCACGACAGACTCACGCGCCAGCACTTGTACAGCCACCGGCTTGAGCAGTTCGCGCGGTGGCTACGCGCGCGGTCGGACGGCGGCTGATACGTTACGTGCAAGTCCTCTCTACTGGCAGACGAACTGAAAGGGCGAAGAGGTAATGAGTCGTACCCCCGAATGGTTGTGGAAAGAAGGTCTCATTTACGTCGGCATGTGGGAGCCGATCTACTTCCTCAAGCAAACCGGCAACGGCGGCACGAATATCGACGCGCTCGACGCGTTTCGCCACAGCGAGGCCTTCGTCGACGCGCTGCACCGGCGAGGCGTGAACCATCTCTGGACGCACTTCTGGAAGGGCTATGGCCTGAAGTTCGAGCGCGAGCAGATCGAGCGCAATCGCGACCTGGCCCGCTGGTGCCACGACCGCGGCATGCGACTGATCGCCTACTGCACGTTGGGCTCGGTCACGCCCGAGACGCTGCTGCTGGAAGAGCCCGAGGCGGAGGGCTGGCTTCAGGTGGGCGAGCACGGGCAGTGGGCGTCGTACGGGGCGGGGTCGTTTCAGTGCTTTCGGGGCAAGCCGTGCTACAATTCGCAGGGTTGGCTGGACTACATGAAGAAGGTCGTCGCGATGGCGCTGGAGATCGGCTGCGACGGCATCCACTTCGACAACGTGCACGACAACGCCGAGCCCGACAAGTGCCGCTGCCGCACGTGCGTCGAGAAGTTTCGGCAACACCTTACCGATCGCTACGGCCCGCAGACACCCGAAACGCGAGCGGCCGGTCTGGCCCGCTTCGGCCACAACGACTTCTCGCAGACCCGCCCGCCGTGGTTCAATCGCTTCAATCAGGCTGTGCTTCAACGCAAGATCCAGGTGGCGTTGCACCAGGAGTGGGTGCAGTTCAGGACCGACTCACTGGCGGGTGCGCTCCGGCAGATGGCCGATCACATTTACTCGCTCAAACCCGACGCACTGGTCGAGGCCAACTGCGGCGGAGCCACCGGCGCCAACAGCGGCTATCACAGCAGCCGAAACGCCGAGGTGAACTTCCGGCAGGTCGATCTGCTCTTTAACGAAAGCGCTCGCACCATCGGCGTGGGGCCCAATGGGCAGACCCTTACGCGAATCCGCGAGCACAAGCAGGCCCGCGCGGCAGACAAGCCCGCGATCCTCTACTCCAGCGACGACCCGACGCTGGCCGAGACGTTCGCGTTTAACCCCGGCTCGTTCGCCAACGGCGGCGACGCCGAACTGAACGCGTGGTATCACAAGTACAAGCGCTATCAGCTCGAGGCCCGTACGCTGTCGGAGGTGGCTGTGCTGCGGCATTGGCAAACACTGACGTACAACAGCGTCGAGCCGTACCTGTCGGCGATCACAGTCGAGCAGGTGCTGATCGACAACCGCATCGCGTGGGACATGGTGTGGGCGTCGCACCTGGGCGATTTGAGCAAGTATCGACTGCTGATTCTGCCGCACGTGGAGTGTCTGTCGGACGACGAGGCTGCCCGCATTGTTTCGTTCGTGCGGGCCGGAGGGGCCGTGCTGGCTACCGAGCAGACGGGCGTGTTCGACAACTGGCGGCGACAGCGACAGGTGACCCTCGACGGCGCAATCAAGACCTTCGACGAGTATGAGGCCGCACAGGGGCCGCTCAACGCGCTGCACGAGCTGTTCGGGGCCGACCCGTGCGGCCACGGCGACGATCTGCGGCGCGGCTTCGACGGCGGCGGGCGCGTGTGTTACCTGCCGAAGATCGAGTATGCGGTCTGGCCGCCCCGCGGGCCGGAGTTCTGGGCGGTGTTCCCCCAGCACTACGCCATGGCGAAAAATGCCGACCGGATCCTGTCGGCCATCGAGTGGTGTCTGGACGGCCAGCGTCGCCTGCGGGTCGAGAGCGCCCAGCGCGTCGTCGTCGAGCACACGCGGGTCGGCGACGAGGAGCTGATCCACTTGCTGCACGTGGAGGCACCGGCCAAGAGGGCCTCAGCCACGGTTACCGTGTGCCCGCAGCGCCCCGTTCGCCAGGTTCTCGCCGCCGGTTTGCGGCAGGACCCCGCACCGATCGAGTATGCCCGCGACGGCGACAACATCGTGATCGACTTACGCGACTTCGAGACGTATCAGATGATTGTGCTGCGCTAATTGGCGGGTGGCAGGGGTAGGAAGGACGGGGTTTCCGTCCCCCTCCCTCCGAACCGCGTCGTGTCGGTGAAAAACCCCGGGTGCCGCGGCTGACCCGCCGGGATCGGCTCGGCTGCATACGAGAGATAATCCATCAGCGAGAAGTCCCAGCCAAAGCCCAACTCGCCGAGCGTGCAAAGCGTAAGACCGCTGGACTGTAGCCAATGCGCGCTGGCCGGCAGCGGGCCGGTCAGCTTGAGCGCGTCGCGCAGGCGTCGGCTCTCGGCGCGGACGATTTGCGGGCGGGCCGACCCATAGTGCAGATCGACCCCAGAGCCCCGCTCCAGAGCGGCCAGGGCCCACTCGCAAACGGCCGCATCTTCGACGGCGTAGTCCGTCGGCGGCGACGTGATGGGCGTGCGCAACGGCCTTTAGCGGGCGCCGTTTCATGCGCTTGGGGCCAGCGGGCTCGAGTCGGCTGCGGTGCTGCTCGACCTAGTCGTACACATGAAGCGCTACAAGAAGGGGCAGGACCCGACGGTCCGCACGATCAAGGACGTGGTAAGTGCCAGCGTGTGCGGCGTGATGGTGCCCGCGTCGTTTCTGATTCCAGAGCCAATGCAGGTTCGCCGCGGGCGAATCGAGGTGGACACGCAGGTTGGGTGCCTGCGGATCACGCCTGATGACAACGGCCCGCACGTCTAGCACTACAGCGCCGCTTAGGCTCAAGTGATTGGGCGGCGTGCGCCGATGAAGTCTTCCAAGTAACTATTACTGGAGGACTTACGGCATGGACGCAGAACAGATCAGTGCGCTGGGGAACCGGCTG
>Ga0307376_10002028_pt1 | contig 20509 bp, 55 predicted proteins | sample TR2MG_FD_202536 | JGI IMG/M metagenome (GOLD analysis project Ga0307376, IMG submission 202536) | Soil microbial communities from Risofladan, Vaasa, Finland - TR-2 | ecosystem: Environmental > Terrestrial > Soil > Coastal area > Acid sulfate soil | place: Finland: Risofladan, Vaasa | collected...
TGATAAACTACAAATTAAAGAGGCAGAACATATTAGGTTGTTGGAAGTTGTTGAGGCACTTAGCGATATTCCACGACTTTATACTTTTGCTAATAATTTGATTTTGGATTTAGAGGAAGAAATTCAAGGTTTAGGGGCAGATGTTGTTGAGTTGGTTGATAATACAACTGAGGAAGAACAGGTTGAGTTGGAAACGATAAGGAAAACTGAATTTAATGTTAATCCTTATATTGTGGGGGAATAAAATGGGCGAAACGGCACAAATAGGTTTTATTCAGAAGAAGACTTTTTTTTGTATTGAGGCTACGGCAGAAACAAGCAGAAAAGATTTTGAAGATTTGCTACACTACTTAAATTCTGGTGTGGTTGAAAGATTTAATTGTCGTTGGTGTCAAGTGTTTTGGAAAGACAATATGGAAAAGAAACCAAAGGTGGAAAAATAATGGGACATTTTAAACATTTAATGTGTGATTATGAAAGTGATAATCACGGCGAGTTAGCAGAAAAGTTTATTCAATTACACCAAAGTGAATTTGATTTCTTTAAAGCACATACTCATTATAGAACTGAGGAAGAAATTGTTGAGTGGTTTTTAGAGGAAAAGGAAGACGAATATTTTAAGTTTGTTGAAGAGGAGTGTAATGATATGCTTTGTAGTAAAGCCGACGCCTTATATGACGCAGTTAAAGAGGGTGATGTTGATATTAAGGGTTTTACTTATGTAGAGAAAGATGAAAAATGAAACTAAAGACACAAGTAATTAAGGTAAGCGAACTTGATGAGTATATGAAGTGTATGAGATTAGAAACAGAAGTCAAAGTAAGTATGACTTATTTGCTTTCTCTTGCTGAATTACAATTAAAGCAAATGACTTTGGTAAAATCAAAGTTAGAATACATTTCAAATTTCAAAACCAAATATAAGTTTGATGATGATATTAAGCAATTAATTACTCCTTATGTTTCGAGAGAAATTACGATTAAAAAGTTAAGGAAAGTATTAGGACTTAAAAATGAGTGAAGACAAAGAATTAAAAGATTTAGGGCAGTTTATAGGCACAACACAATACCATAAAATTAATATGTTTAGCACAAATTTAACTGATGGCGTTGCGTATGTTATGGAAAATGGCTATTCGTGGTTTATCACAGATAGTTTAGCAGTAATAGAAACTAAATTCAAACACAAGGAATTTCTTTCAGTTAAGTTGAAGTTGTTAGAAAACAACAAAGCAGAAATGGTTATTACTGACGGAAACGACAAAGTATTTTACACACAGAAATACGAATATACTGACGCAAAAAGTGAAGTTGATTTGTATTGGTGTAATAATGTTTTTATGGTTTCAAGTGAGTATTGAAAATGGGTAAAATGAAAGAGTTGGGTTTAGAGGAACAACGATTTCAAGCAGAAAACAAAATGGAATTCATAGAAATTAGTAGTGATGATGTAAGAAGTTTGACACCAAAAGAAATTATTGAAAAAGTAAAAGCGAGGTTGAAAAATGGAAAAGAAAATAAGAATTGAGGCACTACAAAAAACATTTGTAGTTGAGTTTAAAGATGTTGCGAAAGCAAAAAGGAATAGGAGTTATTTGAACGCAAGTCCTTGTTGTTCGGCAAAGGTAAATCAAAAGAAATTTTGTTCTGAGTGTGATAAGGAAGTTGATGTTTCGCAAGTTCAAAGGAAACTTGTGAAAGTTGGGAAAGATTACCACGCAGTTCCAAAGGAAAAACTTGATGAGGTTATTGACGCCTTTGAGGATATGGAGGATATTAATGTTGTTGGTGTTGTTCCTTATGACGCACAATTTGGTGAAGTTTTCAAAGAGGGTTTAATTGCGTTAGGTAATAGTAAAACTCAAAGAAAAGCAAATCAATATTCAGAACTTAAAGCGTTAGCAGAAAATAGAATTCTTATAGCGAATGGTGTTGTAAGAAAGAACGAGTTTCAAATGTTAATATTTGTTTTGAATGATAGATTATATATTAGGAAATTGGTTTCGGCAGAACAACTTTATCCAGAGTTTGAAGTAGCAGATTTTCCTTTGAATGAGAGTATTGTGGCTATTGAAAATAAAATCTTAGATAAATTACAAACAGAAGATTTTGATTTAAGAGATTTCACAGATACAAGGCAAGTTAAGGAAGAAGAAATTATTGAAAAATTTGTTCTTGGAAAGGAAGAATTGCCAGAAATGGAAATTACAGAACAGGCAGAAGTCAAAGAGGATAAAGGCGAACTTGAGCGTATGGAAAAGTTGTTAGCACAACTTAATTAAAAATGGCTTATAGAGATTTTTTGCTATCAAGTTGGTGTGAGGCTAAATCTGATAGAAGTGAGTGTAAAAATTCTGTGTGTAATAGAAAAATTCCGAAAGGAAATATGCGTTTAGGTGTTTGGACTGATTATAATGGGCAGAAACGAGGGATTACTTATTATTGTGTTCCTTGTGCGAGGGAAGAACTTAAAAGGCAAATAAATGAACTCCAAGCAAAGATAGATGAGGCAAAGAAATGGTAACGAAATTAGATGCTATTATGGAAGGACTAAAACAAATGGGAGAAAAAACTAAAGATGAGTGAGGTTATTATTCAAGTTGTGGCTTTTATAACAGGAATATTATTATACCAAACTTATAAATATTATAAATCTTATAAGAAGAATAAAAAATTAATGATAAAAATGGAAATGAGGAAAATAAAATGGTAGGTATGTTATGTGAAAGTGTTAGGGAGTTGCCGACTAATTTTGATGGTTGGGTGGCTGAGCCGAAGATAGACGGCGTTAGGGCTTTACTTGAACAAAATAAAATTACAGGTAGAAATGGAAATGATTATACATATAAGTTTCCAGAATTAAAAACAGATATAGACGCAGTTATTGACGGCGAAATTGTTTGTCAAAATGAGAGTTTTGAAAGCACGGCAAGTAGAGTTCATACAAAGGACTTGTTTCAGATTAAGTTGCTTTCAAAGAAGTTTCCTGTTGTCTTTAAGGTGTTTGATATATTGGAAATTAATGGTAGGGATTTAACTAATCTTCCTTTGTTGGAAAGAAAAGAATTATTAAATACTATTGATTTCAAAAATTCTAACTATGAAATCTTACCTTTCTATCAAGGACAGGAAAAGATAGAGTGGTTGTGGGATGATGTTAAAGTAAAAGATAGTGAGGGTATTATCTTAAAGAGAGAGGATAGCAGATATGTTGATAAAAGAAGTCCTAATTGGGTTAAACTTAAGAATTTCAAAGAGGCAATTTTAGAGTTTAATGCTTATGAGGAACACCCGAAAGGAATTCTTTTGAAGAATGATAATGGACACCGAGTTAATGTTAATGGTTATCAAGCAATAAATGTTTTAGCGATTTTACAAACAACGGGAAAGGTTAAGGCAGAAGTTCAGTATCTTTCTTATAATAAAGAAACTGACGCATATAGATTTCCGTCTTTCAGAGGATTATACTCTGAGGAAAAGAAATGAGCATTTGTTATGCGAAAAAAAGAAAATATTCTGAAGAAAGAATGAAAAAATTTGAGGAGGAATGAAAAATGAGTGAAACTTGGGTAGATAAGGTTAAGACAATTAGAAGTTGGATGAAATTTACAGGGATAGACGCAGGAAATTGGGAGGAAGTTGTTGAGGCAGAAAAAGATAAAATGGAAACGCTTAAGAAACTTAATAAAAGTGGTAGTCCTTATGCTATGAGTAAAACAATTTCTATCAATAAGCATTTATTTCAAATTAGTTTTGATAGGTATGCTGATAATTTTAGTTTATCATATGTTCCAACGACTAAATCTGAGAATATAATTATTTTGAAGATAGGGAAGTTTAAGTTTGAACAGAACAAACTTGATGATGAGAAAATTCAACTAATTTTCAAAATAAGTGATGAGCTTTTTGAAAGGAGAAGTTATTATAGTGATGAAGAAAAAGTAATTACTTATAATGAATTTATAGTGAAAGCGAGAAATGAAATGTTGAAGAACAATGATAGAAGTGAATTGTCTTTGGACTTTGACGAGGAAATTCTTGAAATTTTATTTCCTAATTGTGAGAAGAATTTGAAGCGAACAAAACAGGAATTTCTTAAGAGAGTTGCTTTTGTTTGTGAGTTAAAAAACATTAGGTATGTTGGTTTTGTTGGTAATTTAGAAACACTTGTTATCAAAAAGTTTGAGCCTAAAGACGCAGAATATAATTACTTAGATTTAGGTAGATTTTGTATGGTTAGGAACAATTATTCTTTTAGTAATTTTACTTTTCTGTGGGATGATTTAAGTGCTGATGATGTTGAGTTAGATTACCTTAATAAAATTAATCAAGTGTTAGTTAATAATATGGAATATAAGCAAACCGTAAGGAAGTTTGAATTAAAAGTATTACAGGAAAAACAGGATAAGGAAGTTAAAGTAAGGTTGAAAGAGGAAATAGATAAGAGATTAGATAGCGAGAACTTTACTCCTTTTCAACATTCTGGAATTACTTTTAATAAGTCGTTCTTTGAATATGCGGGACAGAAGATAGGGTTTAAGGAAAGAGTTGGTTATGATGATAACTTGGTTGATTTCTATGAGGACATTAATTTTGACGCAGATAGAATTGATTTCAACGAGTTGTTTTTGGCTTTCGTAACTAAGTTAATTAATAAATATGTTTCACAAGCCAGAGGGTTTGAATTGTTGGTTGGTGATTATGCGATTAATTTTGAACGAAATGAAACAACTAGTGGGGCAACACTTTCTTATATTAACGATTGTCGTATTAATAATGATGAAGTTCGTGATGTTTTAGAAAGTGCTTTGTGTTTTGAAAATCAGGATGATTATAATGGTTTTCTGAAAAGGATTAGCAAGTGTTCTTTAAGGTTTCATAACCTTATGGCTAATGGATTAGTATTTTCAGTTCGTCCTTATGGAAATAGTAATTATGGTAGAGGGGATAGTGAAAAGAATAAAACTTTGCGTTTCAATATGAAGCGAAAGAGTGGAAGAAACTTTCTTTATTACTTTAGAGAAATCCAAAATCCTAAGACAGAAGAAATGGAAAAGTTTGAGGTTGAATTACAAATTAAGGATACAAATAAATTGCTAACTAGTCTTGGTTTTAATAGAAGAGGAAATTATTATGGAAGAAACGAGAGGCAAGTTGGGTTTGAGGATTTAATTGTATTTCTTAATCATTTCTTTACTGAGGCAGATGAGGATACTATTTTAGAACTTATGACTGATGGCTTTAAGGAGCATTCAAGGGTTATTAAGAGAAGTGAGGAGTTGTTAGCAAATTGTGTGAAAATACTTGGTGTTAAGAAAATTGAGGTTAAGGGGCACGGCAAAGGATATTTGGTTAAAGGAAAAATGTCTCAGTATTTTATTGCAGAAGAGCCAGACCACGGAAATCAAACAGGAAAGGTTTTCAGATATCCGAGTATGGATTATGTGTGTATGGTTGAGAAGACAGGTGTAAAGAGGGTAGGCAATGATTTATTGGTAAATCGTATGTATGCTCTGGCTAATGATAGTGTGCTTTCAAAAGAGATTAGCACTTTAAGATAGCCGAAAACTATAAAAAGAAATAGTCATTAACTAAATTAAATGACAACGGAGGACAACGAAAATGAGTAAATTTGTAAAAATAGATGTTGTTTCCCAAGCGGGACACGATGAATTAAGGTTAGAGCCAATGGTTGCTTTATCTGAAATTCAACGGCAAACAAATGGTCAAAACAAGTGGTGTTTGATAGACGGCAAAGTTAAAACTAATACCGATAAATTAACGGCAGAAGATTTAATGAAAGCCCAATCAATTGTTTTGTCTGACAAAATGATAGGTGGGTAATCCACTTATGTTTTTGGGAGTGGGGGTTTATTCTTCACTCCTAATTTTTTTTACGATTAGCGTGGTGAAAAAAAATGGATTTAGATATAAGAGTTGATACTCAGATTTATCACTTTGACGCCGATAAAGAAAATTTTTCTAAGGCGACTATTGTGGTTGATGTTGTTGATAGTGATACTATTATTTTACATATCAACGAGAATAAGATTTTTAGAAGTATGGCTATGCGTTTAGCAATTGTTGGTGCTTTGAATAAGAAATTGTCTGAGTTGGTTGAAAGTCATTTGTTTAAAATGGCTACTAATGAGGAAAATTTGGAGCAAGCAAAATGAAGAAAGTTTTAATTATTGGGGCGGGAGGAATTGGTAGTTATTTCTCTGAGGCGTTGTTTGATTTGATTATGAAAAATCAAATTGATTTGGATGGGTATGAGTTTTATATAGCAGATATGGATAGTGTTGAGCAGAAAAATGTTCTTTATCAGAACTTTACTACTGAGGATTTGTTTAATAATAAGGCGAAGGTTATTGGCGATAGGTATAGGTTGGTGTATATAACTGAAAAAATTGAAGAGCAACATTTGGCTATGTATGATATGTATGTTGTTTGTGCTGATAATGGTAGAATTAGGAAAGAGGTTTTTGAGCATTCTAAGAATTTTGATAAGCCTTTCTTAGACTTGCGAAGTGAGGGTAGGACAATTGCTTTCTTTACTCACGAAATGTCTTTAGACGAGTTAAATGCTACCTTAAATGAGGAAACTTTGGATAATAGTGGTAGTTGTCAGTTGAAGCACGAGTTTGAGAAAGGTATTATTCAAGTTGGGAATAAAATAATAGCACTTATTGGGGCTCAGTTGTTTCTTAATTATATTAGGCAACAACCTTTGCTTTTGAGTTTTATACAGAGGTTTTAAATGGATGAAAAATGAAAATTGTAATAGCGAAATGTGATAGTTGTGGTTGTATAATTACTGAGTGGAAGTGGAAACCAAATGATGTTCTGGATAATGCTGATTTATGTATGGCTTGTAGGTATGGTGGTGTGTGATGTCGTATTACTTTGAAACATATGGGTATGTTGAGGAAAATGGTTTACAAGTTCCTAAGCCGTGTGGTTTTTCAAATACTTTCTTCAAGGATATGACTTGGAAGAAAGTTAGAGTTAATGATAGGGACATAAATTGTAGGAATTGTGGGCGAAGAATACTTAATGGTAGTTTGGGTTTTGGTGGTAGTTGGAGTAAATTATGTATTCCTTGTGGTAAGAAGTTTATAAATGGTATGGTTGATTATCTTAAACGAGCACAAGTTTATTTTAATACTATGGAAACTTATGTTGATGAGATTAGCAAGGCAGTCAAAGAGATAAAAGAAAATGACAAAAAAGATTAAGGAAATAATGGAACAGAAAGTAGAAGTTAAAGTTAAGTTTGAAGAAGACAAAGAGAATGATACCTTTGTTTATGTGAAAGGCAAGGAAGAAATTGAGCAGTTCATTAAGGATAAGTTCATTAAGGATAAGGAAGTTTGTGGTTTAATTTTTGATAATGGCGAAATTGTTGATATTCCAAATATTTCTGGAACGGAGCAAATTGAGTATGTGATGTCTCCACAGGAACAGATAGAAGCTATAATTAAGAATGGTTCTTGGAGTATTATTTGGCATACTCACCCGAATAATTTGGCTATTCCGTCAGTAGTGGATTTACATTATTCATTTGTTGGTGTGTATTATCTTATCTATTCTGGAATAAATCAAGAGTTTAGAATTTACTTGCGAGAGGAAGACGGATTTAAAGAATTAAAATGGTAATTAAAAACGAATTAAATTATAACATTTATTTCAAAGAGGTTTGTCCTAATTGTAAGAGCAAAGATTTCTTTGAAGTTAGACGAGGTAGTGATGGTTTGTTTTCTTTTAGCAGTTTTTCTCATTATAAGTGTTCAGATTGTCAAAATGAATTTAAATTTTCAAAGTTTATTCAAGTTTTGGATAGAGATACTGTTAAAAATATAGTTCAAAGAGGAATTGACGGCGACTTAAATCTTAAGGAATTGGTTGTTGAGTTTGATAAATTACACATTTATTTAAGTTCCTTTAGTAAGAAGAAAGTCGAGAAGAAAAAATGAGTGAGAAGTTTCAAAGATTACAGAAAGTGGTTTCAGAAATTAAAGAACTCAATGATAAAATACGAGAACTTGTGTGTCTTGCTTTAGGACATTTTTGGTGAGAGAATGAATATTTGAGGTTGAAAATGAAACTATTAGAAACATACAACACTGCCTTAACAGAAGATATGGACGGCAAAGATATTGAAGTTTGGGAGTGTGATAGGTGTGGAAGAACATTTCACATAGAGGTGGGAGGCGACATATGTGCTTGTCTGTGTGAGTTTGAGAATGAGGGAAGAGAAACAGAAAGAAGAAAAAATGGATAAAACGAAAGCAAGTAAAATCAAGATAACAATAGAGTATGAATTACCTATTGAGAAAGTTGGAAACAAATTATTGGTTTATGATAACCATACTTTAACACAACTCTTAGGCACAAGTTCAGTTATTGGAAATCATAAATACTACGGAATTGAAAAGAAGAATAATCATTTCGTTGTTTCAATAGAGAATATTAAGTCAAGGTTGAAGAAACTTTACACAGACAAAGCACTTGTTGAAAAGAAAATATCTTTCATAGAGAAAGTGCTTGAGGCGATGAACAAAGAATGAAAGGTTCTTAAGAAAGAAAATGAAATGTTTAAAATGTAATAGTAATATGAGAAAAGTAACTAAAAAAGAGAGGATTTGAAAAAATGAAAACTATGACATTAAAGGAATTCAAAGAGAAGAATAAAATGAACCCAAAAGGATTTTCCTTCAGGTTTGTTTGTAAAGAATGTAGTAGCACAAATGTTGCTTTCGAAATTAAAACAAGTGCGATAAAAGAAGGAAGTGGATATTGTGAAACCTGCTATAGCGAGGATGCTGTTGGAAAATCTTGGATATTCATCAAATGTAAAAAGTGTGGAAATTCATTCGGAGCAACATTTGAAAGCAATAGTTATGATTACGAAAACGAGGATGATTGGAAGAGAATGGACAAAGAATTAGAAAAGAAGGTGGGAACAAAATGACTGAAAAAATGAATATAATGAAAATAGAGTCACCCGATTATTAAAATGGCGAAAATTAATTCAGAGTGGGAACAAAAGCCGACGACACATAAAGAAGAGTGTCATTTGTGCGGCGATGAAGTTAAGAAAGGCGAAACAAGATTAAGGAACAAACTTAATTTCGCAAGTGTAATTGGTGCTAACTCTATTTGTATGCGTTGTATTCAAGAAGGACATATCAATAGCGACGAGTTCCAAACTTTCATAAAAAATATATTGAAAGACTTGAAAGAACTTTGTGAAGATAATGAGGTTATGAAAGAAACAATTGAAGACTACTTTGCCGAAAGGTGGTTGGACGAGGAAGAAGATGAAGTATAAACAAATTAAGGAATTAAAGGAAATTGCTAAGAAAGTTCTTATTGAAACAGGAAAGCACGCACCACAACTGATTATGGAAGACAACAACGGCGAGACAAGTCTTATTGTCATACCTTATGAAAATGATTTCCAAAAGAATATTCAGTTCAGTTTAATAAAAGGAAAAGTGATGTCTGGCGATTATGCGTCAGTAGTATTTATTCACGAGGCGTGGATGGTTAAGCGAAGTTTTGAAGACAAGCCAATAACTAAGAAACCGTCAGAGTGTGATGATAAAATTGAGGCATTGATACTTGTTCATAAGGACTTACACAACGAATTAGAACAGAGTTTCATTATGCCTTTTGAAAGAAAAGGAAAGAGAATTATCTGGGGAAAAGAAGAAGAGGCGACCAACAAAGAAACTAAGATGAGTGGAAGAGTTTGGGATATGCTACGAGGTTAAAATGGAAATTAAACAAGCAAAAGAAGTTAAAGGAAAGCGACAGAAGTGGGAAGAAATAATTGAGAAAGTAAAGAAGTCCAAATCTGGCGTGGTGGAATTGAAGTTCAAATCAAAAGCCGAGGCAAAGAGAATATACAACTCTCTTACAAATCCTTACTATCGAAAGGAAAAGGGAGTTCAACCTTATTTGAGAGGGGACAAAGTATTTCTTGAAGTAATTAAATGAGAAGATTATTATCGCAAAGCAATAAGAAGTTAGGAAGAATACCGAGTTTTTCCATACCTACTACTACTTGTAATAAGGCTATGGTTAAGGCTCAAGGTTGTGGTAAGTATTGTTATGCTAGGCGTCTTGAGAGGTTGCGACCTGTTATGGTTGCTAAATATAAATGGAACTTTGTTCAGAGCAAAAGACAAGATTTTGTAAGTGAGATGTGTATGGAACTAAAATATGTTGGTGATGTTGTTAGAATTCATAGTTCTGGTGATTTTTATTCACAAGCATATCTTAATAAGTGGATTACGATAGCGAGGTTTAATCCACATAAAACATTTTTTTCTTATACTAAAAGGTTAGGGCTTGATTTTAGTGGGCGTCCTAATAATTTTAAAGTTATTTTATCTGATGATAAGGAGTTGTTTGATAGTCATAAAAAGTATGACGGTAAGTCGAGAGTTGTGAAAGTTCCAAAGGAGGAAAAGGGTTGGATTATTTGTCCTGGATTTTGTGAGACTTGTAGAGTTTGTTGGGAGCAGAAAAATCCTTTGATAACTTTTAAATTAAAATGAGGGTTTGCGAAGAATGTGGGAGTGATGTTGATGTTTGTTATGTTTGTGAAGAGCAGATGTTTCTTTGTGAATTGTGTAGGAGTTTGTTATGAAAAATGAAAAATAAAAATGGATATGATGAAATTGATTATACTTATACTGATGATTATTATAGGTTGAAGAAAGAAAATCAAATGTTAAAAGAACAAGTTAGACTTTTAGAGGTTGAAAATGAGTAATATGAGTTATTGTAGGTTTAGAAATACTCTTAGTGATTTACAAGATTGCTATGAGTATTTAGATGATGTTGATGTTGTTGTAGCAGAAGATGAGGCGAGGGACAGATTAATTGATTTGTGTAAGCAGATAGCAAAGGAGTTTGAGGATTAAAATGGGTATATTGGTTGATGAGGTTGATAGTGCTTTTGAGAAGTTAAGGCAAGGAAGTTTTAATGATTTTGTTAGGGCTATTGCTAATGCGGGTGATGTGCGTTATGCGGGACATAAGTATATTGTTATGAATAGAATTGAAGAGAATTTATCAAAGGTTGCGAAAGTTGAGGTTAAATTCAAATGATGTGTGATATGAGTGGCGAGGATTTCATTAAGTTTAAGCGATTACAAGATATAATTAAGCAAATGAATGAACTTGAAGAAGAGAAGTATAGGTTGAGAAAGGAGTTGGGATTATGAATTATGAATATTATTTGTGTGATTACAAAAAATGTAAGCATTGTGGTAGTTGTAGATTTACTATTGGTGTTAAATCATATTTTCATTGTGACACTAAGTTGAAAGAGGAGTGGGAAGAAGAATTAATTGGTAGTGGCGATTATACTATTCAGTGTATGGGTTGTAAAGGAAAAGTTCTTCACGGTTTCGAAGAGGAGTTGTTGGAGGAATAAAAAAAATGGGAAGAAAGCCTAAGAATTGGAAGTATGAAGTTAAGTGTATTTGGACTGGTAGTTATGAAGAAGTTCCGAAGGCAGAGGTAAGAGAAATGATTAAAGAGAGTTTCGCAGACCAATATGGGTTTGTTCCCGAAGACTGCGAGATTAAAATCGAGGAGGATAAATTAATGTTAGACCTCTTGTTTCAATCAGAGGAGGATAAATAAAATGTGTCAAAATATACAAGAAGATATTGAAGAAGAAGAAAATGAGGAAGAAGAATGAGTGCTGACGGCGAGTTATATATTAGTGAAGTTTGTAGAGATGTTTTTGAGGAAGAACTCTCAGAAGTGTTTGGTAAAGGAAAGTGGCGATTTGAAGTGAGTGGCTTTTCTGACTTTTGGAATATGTGTGATTTTCCAAGTGTTGTTGAAGTAAATGTTTTAGATAGTGAAACTGATGAGCATATAGGTGTGGCGAAGATATTTTCTAAGCCTTATATATGTGAAGATAATTTTGGTGGACGATATATTCAAGTTGAGCCAGAGAAAGTTGAGGTTACTAAAAATGGGAACTGATTATGCTTGTGGTTGTAGAAGTCATATGAAAGTTTGGTTTCTTTGTGAAACTCACGAGGACTTAATATTGCGAGAGGTTGACAAATGAATAAGAGTGAAAGATATTTATTCCACGCCGCGATAACTGATTTGATGAGAATAACTGAAAGAATACAAGTTGAGTTATTAGGTGTTAGGAAAAGGCTTTGTGCGTTAAGAGAAGAAGTTGAAAGCAAGAGGAAAAAATGACTAATAAATATAATATAATATTCAAGGAAAATGAAATTGTTGTGGCAACATTTATTATTGATAAAGAAGAATGGGAAGAAGAACTTAATAGAGTAGGGTGTTGTGTTTTATAATGACTAAGGAAATGACTAAGAAAGAAAGAACATTTTTGTTTGTTGGTGAAGACGGAAAGCATATTGAGTGGGTTCAAACCAAAGAAGATAAAGCTAAAGCAAAGAAAGAACTTGATGAGTTTAAAAAGAAACTTGGATTAGATAAACCATTAGCAGAACTTGAGAAGTTAAATAATAAGAACAAACATAAGCCAGTTAGTTTGTATTGTCTTTGTTGTGGTGTTAAGATTACAGATAATTATGACGGAGCAGTTTGGAGTTATACTCATATTTGTAATAAAGATTATATTGAGAAACGAGCAATGACTAATATGTGCACGGCACTTGGAAGTATAGAACACGGTGCTTTAATGCCGACAAGTCTTGTATTGTTCAAACAATTCAAGGACAGAAAATGTAAGTGCCGAACTAAGAAAGAACATTTAGAAAGAACAGAAAAAGAGTATCTTGGTAAAAGGTGGAAGACATTTGAGATTAAAGATAAGAAAGTTCTTGCTCTTCAAAAAGAGTTCTTGAAGACTATTGAACACGCAGTTAATGGTGGTTTTGGTCCTAGATTATAATTGAGATTAAAAATGAAACAACAATTACGAGTAAGAAAATATAAATTTGTTTGTATTACTTGTGGTGTTGAGGGTAAGTGTTGTATGCTTACGAGAAAGTATTGTGATAGTAAGTGTAAGGGTATTTATAAATATAATATTAGAAAGAAAGCATTTAAGTCTTTAACTGAGGAAGAAAAGGCAAATGTTTTAGAGCAGTGTAGGAAATATTATTTCGACTTAGGAAGAGATGAAATTGGCGAGCGAAGAAGATAAAAAGAACGAGTTAAGGATGTGAAAATGATATGTTATAGAGATATGACTTTTTGTAGTTTCTACAAAAGTTGTGCGAAAGCTAATAAGTGTGGAAGAAAGTTGGATGAGCAGGTAAAGGTTGGTGCGAAGAAGATAGGGCTACCAATAGCTCAATTTGTAAACCAACCCGAATGTTTTAAGAGGCAAAATGACTAATGAAGAATATATTTGTAGGAAATACCCAGATTATAAATTTGAATTGGAAGTTGAGCACGCAGTGGTGTTGAGTGATGAAGATAATGTAATGATAGTAAATCTTTATGACTGTGATACAAATGTTGTGTTAAGCAAAGAGGATTTGAAAAAAATAGCGAGGATACCAAGAATAAAATTCTTAAGAGATATGACTACTCAGAAGTGGATGTCGAGTTCAATATTTGAAAGTATTAATGCTATCATTGAGTATGTTAAAGATGATGAAAGAAAGCATTATGACGAGTGCGATGAAGAAGAACAAGAAAGACATATTTATAATGACATAGCTGATGTTAGTGTTTGGCTTGAAAGTTTTAGAGAAGAATATAGAGGAAATAAATGGCTATAACTAAGATTAATCCATATTCAGAAAAATTACAGAACGCATATAGGTGTGAGAATGAAGCAGATATAGAGAAGTATCTTGGATTATGGAAGGCATATAATGAAGAACTTATTGATGATATAAACATTAAGAAAGATATTTTAGAAGGTAAATTAACTGAGGTTAAAAAGATTAGAGGAATTCGTTCGCAGTATGTGGCTTTATGTAGTTTGTATAGTGAGGTGGCGAGTTTCTTAGTTGATGTTAGGCGTGTTAAAGAGGGTGTGAGAACTATAAGGTATAAGAAAAGGTATTTAGAGGAAAATGAAAATGGCGAGAACGAAGAGAAACGAACAGAAGTTGAAGTTGTTGGAAAAGAAAATTTACAAGAAGTTATGGACTGCGTTGAGAGTTCCAAAGACTTACGACGATTTGTCGAAGTCTCTAAAGATAAGTAAGGATGGTTGTAGAGGTAGAGTATCAGAAATGCTTTCTATTGGTTATCCTATTGTTAAGTTTAGGGTTGATAACAAATTTTATTTGAAAAGAAGTAATGTTAGGACTAAACTCTCTGAGTTTGAGAAGAGTTTTACAGATAGCAGAAGATTTAAAGTGGATAATAAACTTGCTATCTTAAACGCAATTTCAGATGAAAGTTTGTGGTCACCAAATTTAACTAAGGTTTCAGAGTTAACAGGAATTCCTGTATCTACTGTTTTTGACTTTGTTAAGGATTATGTTGAAGTTACAAGAATAGAAGTGAGCCTTAATGATAGGGAGTTGTATAAATTAACTAAAAAAATGAAAAAATGATTGATGAAAGAGTTAGTTTTGTTTGCTTAAAGGCGGCAGAACTTAGAAAAGGAAAATCAGAAGTTGAGTTGAGCCAACGTGAGGCTTTTGTAGAGGCAAATTGTATTTGGAGGATGACAAATGAGTGAAGAACAAGAAGTGGAAACGGTAGCAAAGTGTGCTTTGTGTAAGTGTAAGGAATTTAAAAAAGTTGGATTAGGTGCTTATGTCTATAAAATTATTTTAGATGATTTTGATGACTTTAAGAGGAAGGAAAAAGTTAAAAACGATGATATTGAAGATGGTTGGATGTGTGTTAAGTGTAATAGGGTGGTATTTGAGTTTGGTGAACCAGAAATAGATTATGAGATTAATGAGGATGACGGCGAGTTTATTTGTCCTGTTTGTGCAGAAACTTTTGATAATAGGGAGGAAGCAGAAGAGTGTTGTTCAGTGGAAGAGCAGTTTGAATGTCCTGTTTGTAATTCTCTCTATGATACGAGTAAAGAGGCTAAGGAGTGTTGTGAGGATGAAGTTCATTAAAAGGAAGGAGTTAAAGTGGTAGTGAATTATTTAGAAATAGAAAGGCAAATAGAAGAAAAGAAGTTAGAGATTACAACTCTTAAAGAAGAGGTAATTGAGTTAGAGGAAAAGTTGGAGGATAGAAAATGAAATTTGATTATGAGGTAGAAAAAGGGTTTGTTGTTAAGGTTGAGATTTCGCAAGAGAAAGTAAATTTTATTGTAAAGGAATGGTTGGATACTCAGAAACTGAGTTTTTCTGAACTTGGAGTTGCGAAGAAGGAAATTGTTGAGGCTAAGGAAATTGTTGAGGCTTTAAACAAATCAAAGAGTTTTGTTAAGCGAAAGAGGGCTCATAAGAAATGGTTTAAGAACGCAGATAAGCATTTGCTTAGAACGGTTAAAAAACAAGGACGAACAACTGCGATATTTGTTTCTTTAGCTAAGGAGTTTGGTAGAAGTGTTCACGCAGTTAGAACAAGGTATTCTTTGCTTATTAATAGTAAGGTTTATGAGAAGAAGAAGAAAGAACAATTATTGCCAAAAGTTGTTAGGTTCACAATGGGGCAACCATTGGATAGACGAGTTCCTAATAAGGTTATATCTTATCCAGATATTGGAGGTAAGAGGCGTTGGACTAAGACTGAGGAAGAAACTTTGTTGAAAGAAATGAGAAATAGGGGTGGATTAACAAGTTATAATTGTAAGCAAATTGGAAGATTGCTTGGTAGAAGTGAGAAGTCGTGTTATAATAAATATGAGAATTTGGTTAAATGAATTTAAGATTAAAAGTTGGAAATTCATTGAAGTTTAATTTCATATTGGATGAGGACTTTATTTTGTTCCGTTCTGGACTGATATCAGTTCTTTTTGGAATAGATAAGAATTTCGTTCCTATGGACGCAAGTGAGCAAGTTATCTTTGAGCAAGTAATCTTTATGGCTCAAGAAACTGAAATACTTGAAGAAACATATGAAGATGAAAACTTTGAGGAGTTTCCTAACTTTGAAAATATAGCGTCTTATTTCTTGGGCTCAATTCCTAAAGTCCACGATGTAAGTCAGATGTTGGATTTCGCAAAAGTTATTATGCGTAAATCTGTTCAGTATGCTCTTAGAACTGAGGAAAAAGTTTTAAGAGATAGTTTGTTGGTATTTGTTGTTCAGTGGAGTGTGTTTGTTCATGCTTTGGAGTGTGCTAAACAGTTAGGTTGTGATGTAAATTTTGTGAGGGATGAAAAATGAAGTTGATAGAAAAATTGGTTTGTATAACGAGTAATAAAATTGGTGTTGCTCAAGAAATGTTTTGGTGGAAGTTTGAGTTTGATAGCCACGAGGCTACTATTCAAGCCGCGAATAGAATAAGGTATAGGTTGAATATAGGTTATTGTAATAAGTCTAGAAATAAGAATACAATAACGATTTCTACTTATTCTACACACAAAGGAAAAGAGAAAGAACTATTTAACATAGTATTATCTACTTTGTTGAATAATGACTATATTGATAGGGATTTGAAGTTTTAAAATGGATAGAACTGATGTTAAGGCGGGAATGTCGTTTCCGTCTGGATTTGGTATTGGCTTTAAGGATAAGTTTTTTACAGTCAATAAGGAAGGAAAGGTTAAGAAGACCAAACTAGTTGGTGGTATTGATAAGAAGTGGAATAAACCTATTATCCGTGGGTATGCTTTGTTGTTGTTTGTTTTCAATACTGCTTTGAAACAGTTTGGTGCTTTCTTTTCTTTCTTTTTCTTCGCAGTTTTGTTGTTGCCGATAGTGGCGACGGTTGTGAATATATCAACTTCTGATAAGGGAGCGACGCTTTGGCCAATAATAAGTCAAGTAAGTAGTATTTTAATCTTTACAGGGTTGTTCATAGACGCATTACAGAAGTTTAAAGTAATGAGAAAGTTCTTGAACGGAATAGTATCAACTCTTACTTGGCACGCAGTTGAACACAAAACCTTTCGTGCTATGATGAAAGGGCTTAAGCCTACAATGGCAAATGTGATGACGCAGAAGAAAGAACTCCCAGAGTGTGGGACTGTTCTCTTTGCGTGGTTGATAGGACTATCTTTACTTTCTAGGTGGGTTATGGGTGACTTGTTGGGGATGTTTGACGGATACTTTACTTTGTTTGTTATTTTCCCGTTGCTCTATGAGGCTCACGTGTGGCAGACTCGGAAGTCAGATAGGATTTGGACTTGGTATTCGTATCCTGGTTGGTTCTTACAGAAAATCTTTATGACTATTGAGCCGAGTGACAGATCCTACATTAAGGCAGGGGTTAAGTTGATGAAAAGTGTATACAAGGAGGCAAAAATATAATGGTAGATGGAATAAAAATAGTAGATGGCACGAAAGCCAAAGGATATTTTAGTCCTTTTGATGATAAGCAGTATTGTGCTTTGAAGAGGGCTTATAAGAAGGCAGTCGAGGACGGTGAAGAGCATTTCACCTTCGAAGGCTCGCAGTTGTTGGTTACTTACATTAAGTATTTATTGGAGTATGTTGAGGATATTAGGAAGAGAAATAATCTTCTAATAGAGGAAATAAAATGACTGAAAATTATAAAAGTTGGTTTTTAGATTTAAATAAAACTATGGAGGAGTAGTAAAATGACTAAGAAAGAAAGTAAGGAACAATATGAGAAGAAGTTTTTTGAACTTAAGCAAGGATTTGCTTCATTTGTCCACGGACTTAAAATGGAAGCAATAAAGCGAGAGCTTCAAAAACAAACCACAATTATTGGTTTGAAGGAAAACATAAGAAAAGACCTTCTTACAGATAAAGAAGTTAAATCCTTATGGGAAAATGGAAAGAAAGTGTTTAGTTTGTAAGGAAAGACCAGTTAAAAGAACTTGTAGGAGTATGACTTGTTACAATTCAGTTTGTAACAACTCCTACGGGAATTGGTTAGATTTCCATAAACACAAAGAAACGTTAGACGAGTATCTTGTTAGGTGTAAGGAATACTGGAAAAAGATAGAGTTAGTTAGAGAAAATAAAAGAAGATTACCTAAATATATAAGGGTTAAATATAGAAGAGATAGGATGTATCCTACAAAAAAACAAGAAGGGTTAGCAAGAAAAGAACCTAGGTTGGTGGTTTTACAAACTTGGATTAAGAAGTTTTTGGGCGAGAGGTTGTCGATTTATATTATTAAGGATAATCAAGAAGAAATAGAAAGATATAAATCTGAGTTGTTGAAGTTTAGGACAAATCATGGTTATCCAGATAAGGTAATAGAAAATAATCAAACGAGGTAATAAAAAATGTTTATATATGAATATTGGGTAAATGGAGTTTTAGTTAGGAGTATTGCTAAATGTTGGGTTTCTTTGTTGTATATTGAGTATATTAAAGACCTTTCTACTCTTCAAAAGATAGGTGCTGACAAGGAAATTAAAGAAATTAAAATGTTAATAAAAAGGGTTGAGGATTAAATGTGGAGGACTGAAAATGTGGAGTGAAAAAGATACAAGTATATCGCACACAATATATTATGTTGTGTTGCTTGGATTTGGATTGGTTTTGTTTTTAACACAAACCATTTAAAATGAGAGAGATTTGGATTATAATAAATATAGGTAAAAAGGAAGTGGACTTTTTATTTGAAGTTTCAACTAAAGGAAGAGTTAGGCGAATAGCAACAACTATAATAAATCCAAGGTGGAATAACAAACAGAAAGTTCCAAGAAAAATAATCGAAACTAAGTTGGACAAACATGGTTATGTGCGTCCGTGTCTTGGATATAGTAGGAGGCGTTATTTAGCACATAGATTAGTCGCACTTATGTTTATTCCAAATCCTTTAAATAGAGCAGAAGTTAATCATATCAACGGAATTAGGTGTGATAATAGAATAGAAAATCTTGAGTGGGTTACTAAACAAGAGAACATTCGAGACGCAGTTGAACGGATAAGAGGCAAAAAATGGCGTGGAAATATAGTTTTATAATAGTATTTATTATCGTGATGTTTGTTTGGCCTTACGCAGTCCACGAGCCTATTCATTGGTTAGTGGGCAATGCGTTCGGGGATGCTCAAATTCATTATGACTTAACTATAACTCCCAAAGGACTACCGCGTCCATATGTCACGGCAACATATGATTTTACACCTTTAAAGGTTTGGTTATTTATGTTTTCGCCTTTGGCGTTTGAGTGCGCGTGTATAATAATACTATATAGGCGTCCAGAATTTTTTGGGCTTACCACTTATCTTGTTTGTGCTATGATACTACAAGTTATTCACGCGAATAATATCATCGCAGATTTAAGGTTTTATCATATTTTACCATACTATTATACAATAGTATCTGGGTTGTGGTTGTCCGCGGGCCTAGCAGGTTACTTGCTACAATTCAAAGAGCACACTTTAAAAAGAAAAGTTTAAATATGAACTATACTTTACCACATTATAACTGATTAGTGCGTCGTCGCAATTAAGCAAGACGGAAATCGTATTGAGGTCGGCAAGGTAAACTTGTCGGCAACTTTTTATTATTAGCGTGATGAAAATGGGAAGCAAAGAGGATAAAAAAAATAAGGCTATTGAAGTCGTTGATATCAAAGAAAATTTTTATTCAGATGATAATCTGAAAAAAAGTGCTACTGCGTTCTTTTTGGATACTGGTAGGTTCGTTAAGTCGACTGCCGTGTTCGCCGCGACTGTGCTGGTATGGTTCTTCCATACGGTGTGGACTGGTTATAAGACTATGGTTGTGAAAGCAGCTGAGTTGTCTAAGAAAGCAAAGGAGAAAAAGGTAAAAAATGAAAATAGAAATTCATAATGAATTAATTGGTTTTACTGTTGGTTATTGGTTTTTTTATTTTATTATGAGGAATTTGAAATATTATAATTTTGATATGTTTTTTATTTTATTTATTTTATTAGTTTTTTTATATATGATTATTAGGAAGATGATTGAACCAGTAGTGGTTCTCCAGAGGAACAGATAAAAATGGATAAAAATATAAAAGTCAAGTCAAATAAGATTAAAATATCTATGACTATAGATAAAGAACTTTATGATAGGTTTAAAGTTTATTGTGATGATAATTCTATGAAGGTATCAACTAGGGTTAGTAGGTTGATTGAGGTTGAGTTATCGGCAGCAGGTCTTCAGGACATGACAGCTGATACACAATAATAATTGTATCTTAGTATACTATTTATGTTGAGGCAATTGTCTCACCTGGAGTCGAGATGCAAGATTGAGGCTAAAAGTATATTTAAAAAATGACAAGCATACAAACAATTAAGAGGAGTTTGAAAAAACAACATTTACAAGAAGTTTATTCAAAGAATAATAGAGTGATTAATCCAACTTTCATAAATTGAAACAGACTAAGAAGTGTGGTGAGTGTGGTAGAACTAGGGATGGTAAGAAGCGTTTCGAGATACATCATAAGGTTTCAATTAAAAATGGTGGTAAGAATACTGAGGATAACTTGGT
>Ga0307376_10002029_pt1 | contig 20494 bp, 38 predicted proteins | sample TR2MG_FD_202536 | JGI IMG/M metagenome (GOLD analysis project Ga0307376, IMG submission 202536) | Soil microbial communities from Risofladan, Vaasa, Finland - TR-2 | ecosystem: Environmental > Terrestrial > Soil > Coastal area > Acid sulfate soil | place: Finland: Risofladan, Vaasa | collected...
GCAACGTCGGCGTACGATGATTTTAGAAGTGAGCGTCGTGGAGCATTCTTCGAGGCAGTCGACGAAGGGGCTCAGTTCGACGGGCGGCTCGTCCTGATGGAAGGCGACGCAAATGGTCTCAAAGAAGCGGATCTTGACGATGGTTGGAAATAGTCTCTGAGAATCTGAGAGGATAACGATATGGGACTTCGTCGGCACTGCGACCTATGTGGAGCGGAAATGCCACCCGATGACGATGATCGGAAGATGCGAGTCATCAAGATCAACAACCTATACTACCGAATATCGATAGATCTATCACCGCTGCACGAAGATGACGCCGATGATATTGATGACGCTTGCGAAAAATGTGAAGAATCAATCATCAGCAAGTCAAAGTTCATCTCAGTTGAGGACGAAGAGGCATACAACGTGATGCGGGCCAAGGATCTCGAAAAGAACGACTAGGAGAAGCTATGCGCAAGAAATTCTACGGTGATGGACTCGATGGATCAGAAGCCCGACTCTACTGCCCAAAGTGTGCGGCGAAGTTCCAAGTTGATGCCTGCACCGAAGAGAATCTTATCCAGAAGAAGAATGCGAAGGGGCGTACTGAGCTATTCGCGAAATGTCCGAAATGCGGCGAAGAAGAGCAACCGTAACCCTGCCTAGCCTCGCAAATATAGTATGAGCGAGCATGCGCCACGTACGACAATGGCTGACAACTATCCAGCCGGAATGTCCGAATGCTATAGAGTCGGCATGAGCGGCGGCTGTGGTGAGGACTGTCCGGCTTACATTAGTGGTGATTGCGACTGTGAGAACGAGATTCTCAAGCACGCCTCGCCAGCCCAACTCAAATACGAACAATCTCTACTATTCGAGACTGAGCTTACGTAAGGAGATTCCGTGGCTACTGGCAAGATCTTCATCCCGGAAACGTGTCGGGTTGGCTTTCAGGAGAGAGACGATACGTTCGCCAAGAAGCTGGCATACGTGATCTACTACGATGCAAAAGGAAAGCTTCGGAAAGAGGTAAGCTGGGAATCGTGGCGGCATAAGCCCGGAGGAACAAAGGGCTACGGCAAAGGATCTCCGCTGACCGTCGACGTAGCTCCATATGACTTTGAGAACGTCCCGACATCGGGATTCGTTCTAAATAAGGGCCATACGAGATACGCATGGAGTAGCTTCGGAAGCAAGACTACCGTCATTCGTATCTACGATCCTCGTGGAATTGAGTTTGAGGTCACTCCAGAGAATCTCGTCGCACTTCTCATGCATACGGACTGCTCCCATCGCGAGATTCAAGGAGAACTCGTGTATGCGTGGTGTGGGACCGAGCTAATGTTACTTCCCTGTGCCAGCGAAGAGTATCAGTCAGCTATGAACTACACCAATCTTCAAGGAACGCGGGTAAGTGCGAACGACCTCAAAGAAGGTTTCACGTACGTCACCAAGCACGAGGAACATCTCGTCTATCTAGGTCGGCACATGTGGTATGAAACCACGAATCAATACGATGACAAGAGAAAAGCTCGCATCGGAAAAAAGCAGCATATCTTCTACGACCCGAACTGGGATACTGGTAAAGAATCGTGGGAGAAGAAGCCAAAATTCAGGCCCGTCAAGAGTGTATCGAGCGTCATCGCGAAGCAGATATCGGACGGATGTCATGACGAATACGCAAACTTGGTCGATGCGCTTCTCAAGATTCCCAATGTTTCGAGAGTCGTTGGTTGGGAAAAGCGTCCTCTTCATGACAAAGACTGGGACAAGAAGTGGGATGTCGCAGACGGACCATACAAGCGTATCACCCTCTCGGCAGTGATTGAGGAGGCAGATCGTTTTGTTGCGGTAGCAATCGGAAGATACATCAAGAGCACGCCGCAATGGGATTTTTCGTTTGGACGAAACCGGACGCCCCCCGTCAAAAAACGATTGGCATTCCACAGACAAACGTCAATAAACAAGGATGGAAGTGCGTGCCACATACGTGGAATTTACCACGGCGAATATGGCGGTGAGCTATTCGACGATAGGAAGAAGTTCTTTCGTCTGTTCGCGGTATTCGAGAATGGCCTGAAGAAAGAATGGATGGAGATTAATGATGAGTAAGAAGAACGCAGGAGCTACGCAGGACATGGATCAGAAGGTCTTGAATCTGATGGTAGTAGTCAAGGATCGCCGAGCAAAGGTCGGATCTCTGGCAAAGCCTCAGTGGACCACTCCATGCAGTCTCGTCCTTCCCGGATACGAGAGGCTGAATATTCAGGTCGAGCAGGATCTCGGAGTGCTTGCCGCAGCATGTGGAACGCTTCTCCGCATGAAGCAGGACATCGAGGCAGCTTCGAAGGAACTCGAAGTCGAGATTGCTCCGAAGTGGCAGAACTATGATATCGACGATTGGATTTCAGATATCAAGCTTCGGGTTCGCGTCACGAACATCAAGAAGGAGCAGGAGCGCCTCGCGAAGCTGGAGGCGAAGCTCGAATCTCTCACAAGTCCCGAGCAGCGTCGAGCGATGGCATTAGCCGACATCGAGGCTGAATTGGAATAGCCCGTCGGCAGGAGGGATCAACGTGGCTAGCATAATGACCAATCTCAGATTGAGCCTTCTCGGGATTGGAATGTCCCTCCGAGCCGATGCGGATACCATTTGCTGGATGATTGAGCATGTCTGGAAAGATTCCTACGATGACGGTTGGTGGTCAGCTAAAGATGGAACTCGATTTCAGATTGTGATCGATGGATCGGTGCCACTCTGTGAACTGCATTTGTACGATCATCATGGGGAGAGAACTCACATCTGGACTGCGACGAAAATGAAGAAGGCAATGAAAGTGAGATCCACCTCCACAAAACGAAAGAAGAGTCGACGATGAGTGTTACGGCGACGAAGAGACAGCCACTCTACTTTCCTCTCTGTGGAGATATCTGGCTTCTATCCGATGGTCGAAAGTTCGTTGTCGACTATCACGATCCCTTCTCAACGGGCCTCACATTCGATGACGGAGAACAGATAGGATTTCGTTATACACAGACTATGGCCGAGTTCATTACTCGGAATTCGGGAGTGCTGATATCGGCATTCGAGGACGCCCCACTATCGTGGAATTGCGACGAGCGTGGGTGGACGCGAGATCCCAAATCGCAAATTCCGGATGCTGATCAGAGCGTATCGTTCATCAATAGAATAGTGAAGAAGTGAGTGGCCATGAAAAATCAAGTCGAGACCCTGAAGGCCGAGAATGCGGAACTCCGCAAGGATGTTGATAATCTTGTGGGCATGATGACGAATGTCGTATCGCTTCTTCTTGAATTGGAGTTCATCGAGAATCATACGACTGGACACGTTTCTGACGAAACCCGAGAGCGATTCCAGAGAGCATCCGGGATCTACCATGGCTACGTGGAGAAGAAGGTCATCGACACAGCATCTGGAATACTTGAACGATTCTCCAAGCTGCGCGTCGACCCTGCGAAGCCTCGCTAATAGGGTGAGAGGATGTGAACATGCGCTCTTTTCTAGACAACGACTTGTATAAATATTCGATGGGTCAAGCGGTGCTCAAGCTATTTCCACGATCACGAGCGAAGTACCGATTCGTCAATCGAAATCCGAATCAGAGGTTCACTCCTGCTATGCGCGACGCCATTCACGATGGAATGGAGTCCATGAGAGAATTGCGGCTGACCGATCTTGAAGACAGTCTTCTCCGGTCGGACTGCCCATTCCTTTATCCATGGTATATCGACTGGCTCAGGCAATATCGATTCGATCCACGGCAGGTCGACTTCGGTCTCGTTGGGGATAACGAGGATCAACTCATGCTCACGATCAATGGCCCATGGGCCGAAACGATCTACTGGGAGGTTCCTCTCCTTTCGCTGATTACCGAACAGATCATGCGTTCTCAGAAGACGCTTGACGACGATGATTTTGCTCTTGTCGAGGCCACGGCAAAAAAGAAGGCCACGATTCTTCGAGAGAATCGATGCAGATTTGCTGACTTCGGAACGCGGCGACGATTCTCGTATGAGATACACGATGCGGTCATCAAGAAGCTGATCGAAGGTGGCAAGGATCACTTTCTTGGAACGAGTAACGTGCATCTCGCGCAGAAGTATGGCATTAAGCCAATTGGTACGATGGCACACGAATGGATTCAGGCAATTTCCGGTCTTATTGGACTGCGCCACGCGAATAGATTCGCGCTTAATGCGTGGAACACAGTATATGAAGGACGTCTCGGGATTGCATTGACCGATACGTTTGGAAGCCGCGCATTCTGGGGCGATTTCGATGGAGTCTATTCACGGCTGTTCGATGGCGTGCGACAGGATTCTGGAGATCCGATCCATTTCATGGAGCGAACGGTTCAGCACTATAAGAATCTCGGAATCGATCCCATGTCGAAGACGATCATCTTTAGCGACGGACTTAATGTGGGCAAGGCGTGCCTCTATCAGCGAGCGAGTGAGCGACACATCAAGTGCGCATTTGGAATTGGAACACACCTGACAAACGATGTTCGGGAAACCACTCCGGCGAACGTCGTGATCAAGCTCGTTGAGATCGACGGGATTCCAGTAGTCAAGCTGTCGGACAATCCCGACAAATCAATTGGTGATCCGAAGGCGATTGACGTGGCCGAATGGACATTCTCGGAAGGGTCGTATGGGCCACGATAGCAGATTAAAGTTGGAAGGTACTTCAGTGGAGAAAGAACGACGATGCCTTAAGTGTGGAAAGATGTTCACGTCGGCGTGGGCAGGAAATCGGATCTGTCAGCGTTGCAAGGGCTCGAATGCAAACGTGATTGCTCCGACTTCTCCCGCTGCCGTAAGAAAGAGTCTCGCTGGAAAAGTCAGAGCAAAAGGAATCGATGATAGCTGGAGAGCGAATCCAATAGAACCGCCGAGGAGAGACGATGGGAGTTCGCGTTAATAAGGTCATTGGGTACGGGCTTACGGACGTTGAATTCAAAGAGTCCGGTAGCTCTGAGGTGCTCTGCGATCCTCGATTTCGCAAGGATGGTTATGTAGCTCAGCACCTGACAGACTATGATGCGGCAGAAGATACGTACTCAGTTAAGGCGTGGCGAAAGTTTCTAACCGCCAAATGGAAGACTCGCAATTCTCTGAAGCGGAAGACGGATCGATTTCATGTGACGTTCGCCCTAGAAGACGAGAAGCGTGCGTGGGAACGCGAACTTCAATTTCAGTCATTTGGAACGGCGTGGACTCCAAAAAGTTGCTTCGAGGTCTTTCCTGATTGTGGAGACGTGCGCTATCTCATATTCGTTCCTCCGACGCGACTCTACGCCGGTCGAGAGGATTGGAAGCGTTACGATGATACTCTCGATTGGGTCGAGGAGACGGAATTCCACGAGCAGGAATGGCGAGTTCAGACGATGCGATGGAGACCGATTCCTCCCTACGACACGTGGATCGACAGCAGGACTGGCAAGCATGTTACGAGCAATGCCCGTCAACCCGATCCTCGGATGTTTGCCGAGATCTGCTCAGATAATAAGCCGTGGTGGAGACACAAGACGTCATCAGAAAAGCGCTCTCTGCTGTGTCGCTACAACGCGATGGCGAAGACATTCGGATTCTCAACTATTCGCGAAGCGCGGGAATACATGATTCCCGAGATTCCTATGGGGATTCAGCTATTCTGTGAGTTCGGGAAGATCTTCAAGAATCCGAAGACGATCCGCGATCTTCGTCCAATGTTCGCAGTCTATTGGTGGTAGGAGAACGACGTGACACCAAAGAGCCTGACTGGCCGACCGCCGTCACAGCCTGCACTTCAGAACATCTCGCCACCCGACACTATCGATCCACGAGTTCGGGAGATCATCAAGCTTGCCGAAGATGTACTCGCAGGTAGGACAAGTCCACTAGTAGCGTGGATGAAGCTTGAGCCAGAAACGAGGCTTCGCCCCAGCCCCGATCTTACGGCGTCAGAAAGGACGATGCTGGCTATCGCCAATACCTCCGAGCCCCCCGAGTGTCCGATATGCGAGTTCGAGAAAATGTACGGAAAGAAGCGATGATCAGGTTCCTCGCTATAGTCACCCTCATGCAGGGAGACCAGTAATGCCGAGGCCCTCAAAGAAACGGAGTAACTGTGCGGTATCTAGAAAAGTGTGAGCAGATCGTTCGTGCTCAATGGTTCCCGGACCACGTCGCCAAAAGTATTCCTCAGGGATCGCCCGCTGGAGTCGAAGTCATTCGATGGAAGAAGCCAGATACCGGCATCTACTCGATTACGTACACGCTTCACGGATATCATTTGTACGTAGTTGGTGATGTTGGTGCTGCCGTTTACCGATTCGGGCAGCCGATGGAACTCGCCAATTTCACAGACATGTATCCAGACTACTTCGCATCGAAGTGTGTGGCATCCGAGCATGGGATAGGCTACGAGTCGTGGAACAACGACGAAGCGAAGAAATATCTCGAAGAGTGGGCAGCGTCTGGTGACGACAAGATCGAGTGCGACGAGCGATATACGATGCTCGAAGGTAGAAACGAGTCGTATACTTCAAATGCGTTCGATTCGATAGGTACCAGAGGCGACTGGCAGGAATGGCTACAGCACGACGGCGACGAGGTATTCGGAGACTCTTGGTTTGATCTGGGCGAGATCGGAATGGTCGTCGATATTCGTTGCGTTGGGCACCTAGTTGGGCTTAAAATGGCACACGCGCAACTGACGGCTGAATTGGTGAAAGCTGATTAAGAGGTAGAACCTCTGGAGGAATCTGAGATGCGGGACAAGCACCTACCCATCGGAACTATCGTATATCTTCCCCATAGCCCAGACATTCCCGGGAAGGTCGTGGCTCATGTTGGAAAGCGAACGTTCATCAATCCGAAGAATCAAAGTATCGTAGATTTCTTCGTTCGCGTTAAATGGGCTAAGGCACAGGATGGTGTCGAAGCAAGCGAAGTCCCCGAGACCGGGATCAAGCTATTCAGCGATCTTGTCCAGTCATATCAGATGACTTATGACAAGTACGTTCGGCTGTATCAGACGGCACAAAATCTATAGACTTTTCATACTCGGATGTTACTATCCTCGCATGATCGATCTGAAAGGATGATCGCATGTGGCTAATTGACGTTGAACTGGTGAATTCTGAGACTGGCGATGTTGTTCGAAAGCGGCTCGATCTAAGCATCGATTCAGGCGACTTTTCCCCCGATGCCTATGCGACGCTCGCGGCGAAGGTGTTCGAGAAGTCTCTTGTTCGAATGCTCGAAAAGACCCGAGAACTTTCGGCAAAGTCAGCCTAATCCTACCTCAGACCCTGCATAGCCTCCCAAGTATAGTAGGAGGCTCATGTGGACGTAAGAACTGAATCTCATGGACAGCACGCAGGATTCACATTCTGCGTGCTTATCATGCCTATGGGGCACCGATGCGGATACGTACTCATACCGTCGGGGCACCCGTGGCATGACAAATCGATCTACGATATCGATGTCGAAGTCCATGGAGGTCTGACATTTGGAGAGCATATCGACGAAACTCACGTGAACGCCGCTCGATGGCCTGCCCACGGATACTGGATAGGCTTCGACTGCGCACACTATTTCGATGCTCCGGACTTCGACGAGATGTCACCAGAGTATCTTTCGCAATACAAGACTCTCGTTGCTATTGGGCGAAGGATCGGTGAGAGCTTTGCCCAAGCGATGGGATTCGAGCTTGAAGATTGGGAGAAATTGCCCGAACCAGAAAAGAAGCTTCGACGACGAGTATATGTTGAGGGTCAATGCAAGCAGCTTGCGGCGCAGGCCGCGCTTGCTGCAGCGAAGTGTTCGGGGGTGATCCCTCGGTGAAGTGCGGCGGCGATCAAGGCAGCGCGCTATGTGCGTCGATAGAAGAGCACCGCCGGGGACGGGCCGCACATCCAACCCCGGGAACTTCTTACGGGAGGCGACGTCTGTCATGAGGGACGCGAAGTGGACGACGGCAGGTGCGACGCGGTGCCCGAACTCTACGAGTCTCGGGTATTCCAAGACGTCTGCTGTGTCGGGTGACTGGATCAGGTACGTGGACGAGAACGACACGGTGGACTTCACCGCACGCGTCCTCGGTCGTCTGACGGAGATGCCCGACGACAGCTTGGAGGACTGCACCGGCTGGCTGCTCGTGTACAGGATGGCGACCTGTTTGACGCACGGCTACATCGGATGGGTCAATCCGGAGCGAGTCCGCGAGGTGTACGGTCACAACCGAGTGCGTAGCGGAATACTACACGCACTCGACACCGACGCGGATCAGCTATTCTTGGAGGCGCTGAAGTGAATCTGTTTCGAGGTGACTGTCGCAAGGTGATGCGCAGGAAGCCGAATACGGTGGCCGAAGAATAGGACGTTTCTGCGATACTGCAAATTGATAGTGGAGAATTCAAATGTCTAGTCGAGTTCAGCAGTTGGCAAAGAGGGGGCTGATTCATCCTCCTCCGTGGTTGCCAAGTAACGTTCACTACGAGGTGATCACTGGAAGTTTTGCCTACGGAGTGTCGACAGATGTTTCAGACGAAGATATCTACGGCTTCTGTATTCCGCAGAAGGAAGAGATCTTTCCTCATCTCCGTGGAGAAATCCAAGGATTCGGACGGCAAAAGAATCGCTTCGATCAGTACATCCAGCATCACGTGGATGATCCTGAAGCACGAAAGCAGTACGACCTGACCATCTTCAACATCGTGAAGTTCTTCTCGCTGTGTATGGAGAACAACCCGAACATGGTCGACGTACTCTTCGTTCCGGCGAACTGCGTGCTGTACTCGTCGGCCGTGGGTCAGATGGTCCGCGACCGGCGGCACATCTTCCTGCACAAAGGATCGTGGCCGAAATTCAAAGGTTACTCGTTTTCGCAGGCGCATAAGATGAGAAACGCCTCTGTGAAGGCAGCGAGTTTCAAGTCTCTTGTGGCGAAGTTTGGGCTTTCTGAGGATACGAAACCGTCGGACGTAGAGGCCGAGATTGCGAGAAGGGATCTTGCCAAGGGGTAGCATAGCCAGTAAAGTTGTGGCAGGAGGTGGCTATGATTACTGAGGCGGCGCTCAAGCAGCACTTAGCGGACGGGCTGACTATCTGGCAGATCATGAAAGCTGAGAACGTGAGCAGGAACACCATCAGAAATTGGATGGCCAAGTACACATTGGCTACCCCAAAGGGGTTCTTCTCTCGCGGACTCAGACAGGGACGACCTCCCGGCATCCCGATGTCGGAAGATCAGAAGGCGTTACGCAGAAGAACGTTCGTTGGGTCTGGCAACCCTTTCCATGGGAAGACTCACTCTGCCAGCACCAGAAAGCGGATGGCTGAGAATCATGCAGACTTTGGCGGGGAAAATAACCCGTACAAGAAGTGGATTGGCGATCCAAAGAACAGGAATGTCCGAGCGAGGCGGCGGCTGAAATATTGGCGAGCGCTGGACGCGAAGTGCGCTGAAAGATTTGCGCAGCAGCCTAAGCTGCCCTGCTGCGTAACAGGTACGTTCTGGTCGCACATCTGTACGGCAGCGCGAGCACGGAACATAGCCGTAGAGATTACGAAGGAAGATGCGTGGCAAGTCTTTGTCGCGCAGGAGGGCAGATGCGCCTTGTCCGGTGAAATCATTGGATTCAGTTCTGAGTACTCAACTGCGTCGCTTGATCGGGTTGACTCAACGCGTGGCTACACGAAGAACAACATTCAGTGGGTTCACAAGGCAATCAACATCATGAAGAACGATCTGATTCAAGACGACTTCATCTACTTCTGTAAGAGGGTGGCTCAATGTCAAGGAAACTAGAAGACCTATCAACCGACGAGCTTATGGCGCTTCGAAAAGTCTTTTCGGGGCGAGACGAACTCGCTGCCGGATCACGTGCGGACGCTATCGTGGAACATTCGATGGACGTGAAGTTCTCCTATCACGTCGTCAGACTTCTCTACGAAGTCGAGCAGATCATGCTGGAAGGCGATCTCGATCTACAGCGGCATCGCGAACACCTCAAGGCCATACGTCGCGGCGATATGTCAATGGATGCCATTGAGGAATGGATGGCAGCTAAAGAGAAGGATCTCGAAGCAGTCTATCACTCGTGCAAGAAGATTCCGCACGGTCCTCGTGAGGCTGAGATCAAGCAATTGCTGCTCGAATGCCTTGAGCATCACTATGGATCACTCGACGCTTGCGTGATCACCGAGGACAGGGCGGTTGCGTCTCTCCGGCGAATAGCCGAGATCGCACAGGAAGGACTAGTCTAATGGGATGGTCTACCGGATCAGAACTCTACGCAGATCTGATTCCTCATATGATGCAGTGCGTCGAGTATAGACAACGAATCGCCCTTCATCGGGCATTCATCCACGCATTCAGTAACTATGACTGCGGGACACTTGCCGATTTGCTCGACATGAAGAATCTCGATCCTGCATTCGTTGAGGCGTGGAAGGAGTTATTTGGAGATCCGGTGACGGGGGAACGATGAAGAAAGGTCGACACGTTAGATGACCATACTTGACCACTGCACGAAATCTGTATACCCTCGGCTTGAGGGAAATTTACGCCTGCGGACACTGTGTAAGTCCTGCTAGTACAGAGGCTGTAGTGGTTGAAGCAGGAACTAAACCGTGCGCACTTGTGTACATAAATTAGGAAGCAGAAATGGGATTCTCCACAGAAAGAGGGAAGCTGACATGCGACTGCAGATGAAGACGAAGATGAGGAAGGCTGATCTACTCGAAAAGATCAGGGCGTCGTTGATCGAGCACCAGGATCAGTACGAACGGGCGCTCAAGGGATGGACGGAACAGATGCAGGAGGCGGCGCAGACGGTCATCGAGCGCGTGCAGGATGGAAAGCTCACCACATTTCCGAAGAAGTTCCGTACCCTCATGATGATTCCGGAGCTTCATCTTGACGACTACGAGATCGCGATAAAAATGCTCGAAGCGTCAGTCGAGGACGAGATCACATTGGAACCGGGCGATTTCGATCAGCTGGTTCTCGGAAACTGGTCGTGGAAAGAGCAGTGGACCGCAACGAACTCCCGTTACATGGGAGAATAGGCTCATGTTTGATTGGATATTTCATCGACCAGTGATCTGGCTCATGAAGCTGTGGAAGATCACAAATAGTCGCCGATGCAAGTCTCGTCACTGCTTCTACAGCTATGTTGGAGAGGGGTGGTTTGGAATATCCCTGCATCCCGAATATCTTGACAGATGCAATCGGTGTAGAAAGCGGACGAGAAATGCCGCGAGATCCGATTGTCTGCAGCTTTTGCCGGAGAGTTGTGGATAGAAACAAGCTGCATCACCTGATTCCGAAGATGCGCCATCGAACGAAGAGGATGAAACGGCTGCACACAAAAGAGGATCTCGGGAAGACCATTGACTCGTGCATTCCATGTCACGATCATCTACATGCGTTGTTTACGGAGAAGGAATTAGCTGAAACATACAACACGATTGAGAAGTTGCTGGAACATCAAGACATGCGAATTTTTGTTGAGTGGGTCAAATCGAAACCAGCAAGCTTCGTTGTTCACTCGAAGTGGGCGAATAGTCGATAGGAGATTGACATGGCTGTTCGGCGTCCTCGACTCGTTGACATGGATCTCGTTCGAGTGATTGGAAATCGCGTTCCCGCAGAATTCAAGGGTCGTCTTGGGACGATCAAAGGAATTCGTGGCGCTGACAGGACATGGACTGTCGTGTTCTCACAGAAGACTCGCGACTGGAGCGTCTTCTATAGACACGAACTTGAACGGGCGAAGAAATGAGAGTGCTTGTCTGTGGATCTCGGGATTGGGACGATCGTTCGGCAATCCTTCGCGAACTCCAAAAGCTTCCTCCGGATACCGAGATCATCCACGGAGCGGCCGTAGGCGCAGATTCCATCGCCGGAGAGATCGCAACAGATCTGGGGCTTGCTGTTCGGAGCTTTCCCGCTGAATGGGATAGACACGGAAGAGCGGCCGGGCCGATAAGAAATAATCGGATGTTGAAAGAGAATCCTGATCTTGTTCTTGCCTTCACGAAGAATCTTCTTCGGTCACGAGGAACGGCCGATATGGTTCGCCGAGCAGAGTCGGCGGGCGTGGAAACAGCTATTTTTGAGGAGTAGCAATGGACTATCCAGATCAAACGATCATGTGGGAAGAGGTGTCTGAGATCGCCGAGAAAATCTGCAATGACTGGGAACTCGACTTTCTTGAGACAATAGAGATGAGCGCACGAGATGAAGATCTTAGCCCGAAGAGGCTCGTAGTCCTGAAGAAACTATGGATTCGAGCATGCGACAGTAAATACTGATGATAGAATTCGACCGACTGACAATTCAGCAACGTGTACGAATCATAGAGGAACGTCTTCGAGAGGCGCTGCTCCCACACGTTGGTAGTTCGAACAATTCCTTTGTTCGCGAGCACCTTTATGTTGCTGCCATGTGCGCTTTTCAGGAAATCCTTCCAGACCATGTCGATAAGATTGAATTCGACGTAATAACCGACGCTGGCGATGGAACACAGCTTGATTTGATACCTAGGAATGGGTTCACTACGATGCTATTTAAGATGCTAGGACATAAGTAGTTCCTTCCGTAGTCCAATCAATTGGATTCATATTACGGCGTGAAAAAACATTGCGTGGGTCAATGATGTTTGTTAAGCTGCCATAGTGCTACCGTTTATGTGGATTTGCGAGGAGCTACCGTGGCAGGAAATGCCCCAAGATCATATCGTCGTTTGACTTCGAATGGAACTAAATCGGTAGATCCAGCTGCTATTCTAGTTGTGCATGAACTAGACGCAATTCTACGTACTCGATGTCCCATGCAAAAGAAATGGATTTCTGTGCGTGGGAAAAGGACTAGTTGCCCATGGTGTCCGCATCTTCATAAGATTCGGTACACTGATTGGGGCGGTAAGATTGAATGCAAGTATGAAGAAGGTCAACCTGTGTATGATTTCCCAATGAGAGGGAATACAACAGACGAACCTGAAGAGTGTACAGAATAAGATACCATTCATGGATTCCTATCTACGGGCTACTACGTTCGATCAGTCTATGGAGGTACTATCGACATACGTGCTACTATGCAAAAGCTGAATCTGCATTATGTAGTTCGATAGTTTTACATGTGATTTACGTGATAGCGGTCGTATCTGCGATAGTGACGCTGAGAGTTCTGTAAGGGAGATGAACTGATGGCCCTCGAACCGGGCGTAAAGGTCCGCGTAATAAATCCCAATCATTGGCTGTTCGACAAGACCGGGCACATCATAAAAGCTACTCTCGATGCTCATATCAAGAAGCAAATGGCCGGGGCTGCGCCAAAAGCATCTGCCGGAGTTCCGGTCGATTTCGGACGAAGTCTTCATGGATGGTACGAAACTCCCCTTCAGGGTGAGCGTCGAGTCACAACACACATTTGTGACGGCGCTCTCAAACATCCGCATGGCTACTACATGCTTGAGCGAGACCTGAAGATCGTTGATATCGCTGGCGGCGTCTCATTGTAGGAGTCACCGTGGAAACCCCGAACAATGTCAGCAAGATTTCGTGGAAGCGCTCGGGCGCATGCAAGCGCTGTGGAAAGTGCTGTACTCGTATCGCAACCCAAATGACATACTCAAAGGAATTGCGGGATTACCTAGAATGGATTTCTCTACACGACGGAGCGACGGTACAACACGACAAGGGCACTGGGATCGTGTGGATCGAATTTCGCACGAAGTGCCGATATCTCCGATTCAAGCAAGGAAAGGCGTTGTGTCGAGTCTACGACAATAGACCAAAGGTCTGTCAGGAATTTCCGATAACCCCAATCACCGGAAAGAATTGCCCGGGATTCACTTTCACCCCAATCGTCTCACCAGACCCTGCCATGCCTCGCTAATATAATGGAGGGACTATGGTTGGGATCGCCGACGTTGTGCCACGCAATACTTCGGCACAGAAAAATCCGGTTGCCGCAATCGTGCCTATCGGCATCGATGCTGCTGTTGGAGATGTAACAGTCGCTGGCGTCGTCCTTACCGAAGAGTCGGCTAATGATGTATCAATCGACTCATCTCGGCACGGAATTGCGATGCGCATGGATCTACGTCTTGATACGAAGAGAATGGCTGGTTTCGAAATCAAGGCAGATAGCAGCGTCAACATCTTTGAGTACACGCCAAGTGGAATGGCGCTTCGAGCAGACTCTCTTCTTGGAACCACGTTTCTCGAATATTCGAAGATCACCGAATATTCGACGGTCGTAGGATTCTGTCCAAAATCAGAGGACGAGCTTTCGCGAAAGCTGAAGATCGCCGCGAAAAATATCAGTCGTGTCATTAGGGATAGGTACCCAGATTCCATCATCTACGTATCTCGAAAGATGTTTGGATTCGATCTCGCGAATATGTGGGAACTTGGGAGCCCGACGTTTCCTTCGGAGAGATTTGAGATCACGGGAGAAGCAGAAGATTTAATATCACCGACTATGCATATGCGATTGGTCTTCGCCATCGTTGTTGCCGAGGCCATGGCTGTCGGTGTTCGGACTGCGAGAATTCTCGATCAGAGCGAAATGTACCCAGTACTCAGTCTTGACTCGAACATGGGCTACAGTTGTTCGAGTCTCTATCGTGGACTAGAGAAACTCGATCATTTGGGAGACTATGCCGTCAGAGGTCTCCGAGGTAAGCTCACCTCTCAATGGATGAACTGGGCAGAAGCTAATCTCGTCACGAGAAGCTCTTTTAGTCGAAGGTCGTCTGGTGCGAATGGATTCCTATCTACGGGCTACTACGGAGGAACACCGGGGCAGATCACGAAGGATAATCAGGGTCGTGACGCAATGGTGTTCGATAAAATACTCGCCGAGAAGTTGGTGCAGGAACTTGCTGACGACATTGCTGCAGATACGCCTCGGGCGCAGAAGCTCAAAAGCAAGACAAAGGTATTCGTTCAATCGGTGTCTGACCAACTTAAGACGCGGGGTCGTTTATCTGATAGGCAGATGTACGTTCTCGCGAAGGTTCACGACGGTAAGATGAATTGGTAAAAGGAGAATTACAATGGCCCTCAATCAACAACAGATGTTCGAGCTTGCCGCGAAGTTGAAGAAGCTCGTTGACGCGGGTGCACTAGGCCCCCGTGCTGCAAGTCTTGATAATGCTCTTATACCCGGAGACGTCGTTGACCTTCTATGGATGATCATATTTGGGAAGACGAAGGAAGAATGCGAAACGAAGGGTGGCATATTCGTTCTTGGGATGTGGAAAGAGCAGCCGATCATGAGTTGGCATCTGAACAACATCGATGTTCGGGAGATAATTTCGTTGTTGGCCGTTACGGTCGGAATGATCGGAGAGAGACTCGGCCGAAGCGTCATCGATGATATGATCACGGCACTGACTGCTCTGAGGGAGCGGCAGGATATCGCTGAGGCCACTGACGGAAAAACAGAACAGTAGGGAGATCTGATGCCCGCGTTGCTAGTCACGTGCTTTGTGTGCAAGCGCGAAAGGTCCGCAGCACTATGTGTGAAGGTTCGTGGCCCAAATGGAATTGAGCCGGTGTGCCACGAATGCTTCGCAAAATTTTCGGAGAGGATGAAGCGGAATATCCGGGTAACCTAATCCGGATGTTAGGAGAAAATCATGCCGACATTCATTTCCGGTAATATGTGGTCCGAGTTTGGTAAACCAAATACTCTTTTCGTGTTCACGGCTAACAGCACGATTAAAAAAAAGGATGGATGCCTCGTCATGGGCAGAGGAATGGCGAAGGCCGTTAGAGATCGCCTCGTTGGAATCGACGCGGCGTTCGGGAAACTTATTCAGGCGCAGCGCATCCCCGACGACTATGGCTTGCTGATACTCGACTTCACCGGAAAGAAGATCGGGGCATTTCAGGTAAAGACGTACTACGGAGAAGCAGCTAGTCCTCACTTGATTCGCCAATCCGCGCTCAAGCTGGCCGCATGGTCCGGAGAGAATTCACAATCAGTCGTAAACATGAACTATCCCGGTATCGGAAATGGGCAGCTTCCTGAGGACGTTGTACGGCCGATTCTCGACGTCCTTCCTGAGAACGTCTACATCTGGAAATTTAAATGACGATGTTTGAGATCGTAGATCCCGACGTTCCGTTGCGATGGTACCGCCTTCCGATGAGCGTGTTCGGATGTCCTATAGTACCGCCGTGGTTTTTGCTGAGATGTGAGAAGCTATGAAACTCTATAGACCGGCGGTGACGACGATAGACTTTCCAAATGAACTTGCCATCGTCGTGTTCACCCGAGGATGCAATCTTCGGTGTCCGGTATGTCACAATCCGCCACTCGTTCTTGTCGATGAATACGAAGAGCCTCAAGTATGGGCGATTGACGAGGTCATCGATTTTGCCCGCGACAAGTGGGCAGATGGGATCTGCGTCACTGGCGGTGAGCCGACAATCCATGCCGATCTTGTTGATGTTCTATCGGCGTTTAAGGTTGCTGGTTTCAAGACGAAGCTCGATACGAATGGTGTAGATCCGATGATGCGTCTTAACGCAGCGATCAGCTTGGGGGTTCTCGATTTCGTTGCGCTGGACGTGAAAGCCCCACTCGATGATCGACTTCATCGAGTCGCGGGGAAAGTTGGGTGTGACAAATACGTCGAACTCTCGATCTCCATTCTTAGCGAATCGAGCGTCGCCCATCACTTCAGGACTGTCTGCTTTGAGAAGTTCCTCAGTCCGCAGGACATCGGAGACATTGCGAATAGTCTTCCGAGCAGCGGTGAATATCTACTGCTTCCATTCGATCCTCATGATACCTTGGATAAGGATCTCAGAAACGAGAAGCCTGCGGAGTATCCGTATCTTCGAGCGTGTCTTGCCGAAGCGCGAAAGCACGTTCAAAACACTCGCATAAGTGGAATGGATGAACTGTGACATTCAAACAACAATCAGATCGACTGACCTTCGAATGCTCGTCGTGCGGAAAAGAGCGCCGCCGGTCGGTGTGGAAGCGCGTAGCGATGGAAACGCACACTCCATACATGATCGAACCAGACCTTGACGATATCGTCTTCATGTGTCCTCGTTGCGTCGTAAAACGAGGGGATTAGGGGGAAATCATGGGATGGTGGTGCAACAATTGTGGATTCGAGCATGACACATCGGCATGCCCCGGTCAGTCATCTGTTACCAGTAGCGAGCCGGGAATAGTCATCGTCAGTTCGCCATTACCAGAGACTGGTACTGACAAGAATTGGACGAGCATTCGTCTTGAGTGCATCAAAGAACTTGGCTATGCCTTGATCTACATGAACTTTCTCAATCCGTGGCCTCGCGTCGATGATCTGAATACCGATGCGTGGCATGGTCAAAGACTGACTGTGCAGGCTCTGTGCGAGAAGTTGGGAGAGCAGCAGCACAATACTGATCTCAGCTGGTGGGAGTCGTTCTATACCGAGATCCAGGACGAGATCGAGAACATGTGCTGACGTTTACTCGAATGGGGTAGTGATGCCAGGGATATATGGACCGCCAGAGTTCCATCCGTTTACGGATGAAAATGGAAAGGTGCATGGAATGCCTACAGCACTGATCGTAGTAGATGTTCAGAGGGACTTTATGCCGGGTGGAACGTTGGCAGTTCCATCGGGTGACGAAATCATTGAAATCATCAATGGGATGTATGACGAATATGATTTTGTTGCCTTCACTATGGATTCCCACCCAGAGAAGCATATCTCCTTTGCTTCGAGGCATGGCAAGGACCCGTTCCAGTCGATTGTTTTGCCGGATGGCCGAAACCAGATGATCTGGCCGGATCACTGTGTCCAGGGATCGGTGGGTTGGAGTCACCCTGAGGGCCTGAAGAAGCCTACCAAGGTTACGTTCGCGGATATCTGGAAGGGCGACAACCTAGAGTTCGACAGTTACTCAGGCTTCAAGGATGACGGTGGGAAAGAGACCTCGTTGGAGCGCCAGCTGAAGGAGCACAAAATTCACCAGGTGGATGTGGTGGGTGTAGCTACGGATTACTGTGTGCTTTGGACGGTCGAAGATGCGACGGCGCTCAACTTCAATGTGCGTGTCCTCCTGAATGCCTGCCGTGGTGTAGCTTCTGAAACTACACAGGCGGCTATCGCCAGGATGAGGGCGAACGAGCGTATCACAGTCGTTGAGTAAGCTCAACTTCAGAAGGGGAGATAGAGATGACTCGGTGAAAAATGACGACTCTCCCAAGACGTGATCTTGAGATCTACAACTATGGAACAACCGTATCCGTCGGCCGATGCTGGTTCTATCTCAAGGATGGAATCTGCCCACGTCATGGCGACGTGAAAACTCCCGCCCAGAAAAACGCCTCTCGCCCTGCATAGCTCCACAAATACTGTGGAGGGTAGTATGGGCTATTCAATTGCAGTCGTTCCTCGAAGTGAAGAACTCGGCCAGAAGATGGTCGCGTTCTTTTCCAAGCACTACCAAACGTGGGGGCAGCTTGGAGGCTGGGGTATCCAGAAAGACGCACATCGTACGTATGCGAGTTGCCTCATGCATGGGCCACTCGAATATGACAACCGAACGAACGTAATAGGCTTCGACTACAAACCGGCATGGAGAGAGCGCGAGTACGTTCATTCTCTGGTGGCGTGGATCGCTATTCAGATTGGCGAACGCCACAACGGATTTCCGTGTTACTGGTACGACAACGATGAACGGATCGAATTGACTCCTGCCGTGATTGACGAAGACGGCTGGTATACCAGCGGCCACGCCAGCGAGCCGTGGTCGGGGCTCGCAGATGAGTATGCCGAGACGGCCACATTAGTGAAGCCCGAGTTGTCACGACTGACGAAGCTGTGGGAAGTCGAGAGCAATGACGCGGACTGATGAATGGATCGATAAGCATCCGCGTCTTGCCGACTTGCTCATACCGCCTTCCACGGTTCGAAGCGGGAGATGCGACGCTACTGCGCGAAGCACGCACTGAAGGCGTCGATGCGGCATCACATTCCGATGCCGACTTGATTGGAAAAATGATGGGCGATCTTGAGAATCTCCCCGAGCCTACCAACGCAGAGGTAGAGGAAGTCCTTCGTCTCGGACGCGAGTATCCGCTATCCGATGGGGAAGCGCGGCGGCTCCTTAAGATCGTCGTCAAGCAACTTAACAAGCGTCTTTCGGGATCTCGCACGATCGCCGATGCCGACATTGACGAGATGATTCGCCAGAGGGGACAGGCTGGTGGCTAAGAAGCGGTTTCAGGTTCTCATTCGTGAGAGCCATCACGGTACATTGACTGTCATGGCCGATGATGCTGAAGAGGCCATGGAGTTGGCCTACGAAGCGGCCGAGGGAGAGTCTACAGATATCGAAGATCTCGTGAAATGACGTGGAGGTTGAGGCCGTGCATATTGGGTAGTTGGATGACGGAGCCGTGCAAGCGAGCCTACGGAGGCGTGGTGTCAGAGAAGCTCGTCCTTGGCAGGCTTTTGAGTCAGTGGTGGTATCACCGCAAGATGCGTCGGATGGACCGCCTGTTCGAGCCGCTGGTGAAGGTGAAGAGCTGCGAGTCATGCGACCTCGCGCGCGAGGACAGCGGTACGCACTGTGAGCTTGAATCGTGCTGTAAACACTCGGAGTACGACCCATGGCGCTACTGGGTCATGAAAGCGAAGTGACCGATGAAGTGGAACAAGAATTGGACGATCGTCCTGGTCGTTATCGTGGTCCTGTTTGTGGCCGCATACCATTCCGGACGCGAGTTAGGCCTGAGCAACCGAGCGTTCAAGGCGGGTGTGACGGTCGAGGAAATGCGCAACCATTCGAAGGACAGGTACTGGGTGCACGTCACCTGCTGGAACTGCAAGGGCCGGGTCAGCTACGAGCCGCTGCGGGGGCAGTCGATCGAGGCGTGCCTGTGGACCGAGGAGTGCCTGTGGTGCGGGGTGGTCAACGCGAACGACAGACACGGGGAGTAGTTTTCTCAGAATTACAGCGGACCGCGCACATGCGAATCATCCGAAACTGGTACTGGAAGCAGAAGCAGCCTTGTCTTCATGACGGTTGCAAGAACTGCCACGGCACCGGGATCGGCAAAGACGGCTCGCCGTGCGTTCACATGATCTCGTGTCCGTGCCCAAAGTGTACGCCGAGGTTCTGAAGAAAATCGGAGATTCCACGGTCCCAAACGGGATCTCGTACGAGGTGCTTTATGAAGCTGTCGAAGAACATCAAGGTCGTGGCGATCAGCTGCTGCGTCGGATGCCCTTTCGTCAGCTACGAACAGGACGAGTGGGATATCGAGACGTGGCACGAGTGCTGCGGCTGGTACGACCGTCGTCTCATCGACTCCGAGGGCTATCCGTACGAGTACTACGAGAAGCCCGAGTGGTGCAAGGTAACTGAGGTTGGCGCGAGAGTAGGCAAGTCATGAGTAAGGCTGACGAGATTCTTCGCGACGGTTGGGCGATCACATTCAGTGCGTCCGGCTACTGCGAAGGTC
>Ga0307376_10002033_pt1 | contig 20470 bp, 19 predicted proteins | sample TR2MG_FD_202536 | JGI IMG/M metagenome (GOLD analysis project Ga0307376, IMG submission 202536) | Soil microbial communities from Risofladan, Vaasa, Finland - TR-2 | ecosystem: Environmental > Terrestrial > Soil > Coastal area > Acid sulfate soil | place: Finland: Risofladan, Vaasa | collected...
CCTTCAGTGATCTCGTGGGCAAAAAGCCGAACACGTTCGTATTTCCGAATCTCGCCTCAGGCAATATCGCCTACAAGCTTCTGCACGAAATTGGCGGCGCGGAGATCATAGGTCCGGTCCTGATGGGCATGGCTCGTCCGGTTCACATCCTCCAGCTTGGTTCGTCGGTTCGAGAAATCGTGAACATGACTTCGCTTGCCGTGGTCGAGGCGCAGCGGAATCTTGAGGAACCGGGGCGCTGGTAGAGGTTTGTCACGCCCACCCGCTCTGTGCTATAATCCGCCATTCATGCGACATGCAAGTGTAGGTACCCATGAGCGATAGTAGAAAGCCAGAGACGACGGTGGAGCCGTCCGCAGGTCTCGATTTTATTCGAGCACGAGTCGTAGAAGACAACCAGAGTGGTCGGTTCAAGGGCCGTGTCCATACCCGTTTCCCACCGGAGCCGAACGGCTATCTTCACATTGGCCACGCGAAATCCATCGTGTTGAACTTCGGAATCGCCGCCGATTTTTCGGGTCTCTGCAATCTGCGCTACGACGACACCAATCCAACGAAGGAAAGCGTCGAGTACGTCGATAACATCGAGGCGGATGTGCGCTGGCTCGGCTTCGACTGGGAGGACCGGAAGTTTTACGCTTCCGACTACTTTGAGCAACTCTACGGGTACGCAGTTGCACTCATTCGCAAGGGAAAGGCGTATGTAGATAGCCTCACCGCCGAACAGATAGTCGAATACCGCGGCACTCCCACGCAGCCAGGCAGGAACAGTCCCTATCGGGATCGATCGGTGGAAGAGAATCTCGACCTGTTCAGTCGGATGCGAAACGGTGATTTTGAGGATGGAACGCATGTTCTGCGGGCAAAGATCGACATGACTCACCCGAATATCATCATGCGCGACCCGGCGATGTACCGCATCCGGCACGTTTCCCATCACCGGACAGGGGATGCCTGGTGCATCTATCCGATGTACGACTGGGCCCACGGCCTGTGCGACTCGATCGAGCATATCACGCACTCGATCTGTACTCTCGAGTTTGAGGTGCACCGGCCGCTCTACGATTGGTTCCTGACCGAGCTTGACGTCTACCATCCGCAGCAGATCGAGTTTGCACGACTCAACGTGACCTATACGATGATGAGCAAGCGCAAGCTGCTGGAGCTAGTGCAGGAAAAGCGGGTCTCCGGCTGGAACGACCCGAGGATGCCGACCATCTCCGGACTGCGCCGCCGCGGCTACACGCCCGACTCAATCAAGAACTTCTGCCGGCGCATCGGCGTGTCGAAGACCAACAGCATGGTCGATATCGCCACACTCGAGTTCTTCGTGCGCGAAGATCTGAATCAGCACGCCGAGCGGGTCATGGTCGTGCTCAGGCCGATCAAGGTCGTAATAGATAACTATCCGGCCGGAAAAGTCGAGTGGTTCGATGCCGAGAAGAATCCGGAGAATCCCGCTGCAGGGACGCGGAAAATACCGTTCACGAGGGAATTGTATATCGAGGCCGAGGATTTCCAGGAGGAACCGCCGAAGAAGTTCTTCCGGCTTGCCCCAGGGCGTGAGGTTCGACTCAAGCACTCATACTATATCACCTGCAACAGCGTTGTTCGGGACGAAGCCGCAGGCAGTATCACCGAACTGCACTGCACCTATGATCCTGAGTCGCGAGGTGGGGACACGCCTGACGGACGAAAGGTGAAGGGCACGCTGCACTGGGTGTCAGCCGAGCATGCAGTTGACGCGGAGATCAGGCTCTACGATCGTCTGTTCACGGTTGCCGACGTGTCTGCGATTTCCGAGGATGATGACTATCGCGGTTACCTGAATCCGAGCTCGCTCGAGGTGCTTTCCGGCTGCAAAGCTGAACCGGAGCTCGCCACGGCTGAGCCGGGAACAAAGTACCAGTTCCTCCGCCAGGGATACTTCTGTGTGGACAGCGAAGATAGCAAACCCGGCACCCTCGTCTTCAACCGGACTGTCGGACTCAAGGATACCTGGGCGAAGATTCAGCGGTCCGACGGGCAGGAGTAGTTTCCCGAATCTTTGCAGTTTTCTCTCAACGCAGGCTGAGCCAGAACGGCGAGAACGTCCGTTTCAGGCTTCTTTCGACCGACCGGATGTGACTGTCTGGCTCCGGCAGTGAGTCGAACGGGGTCAAATCAAATTCGTCGGCCGCCATTGCCTCAAGAACCGTGCGCACGCCTGAAGCAAGCGCGTGCAAGTTGTAGCCTCCCTCGAGCAGATGGATGAGACGACCCTTCGCGTGCCGGTCGGCAACTGCCCGAAGAGCGTGCGTCATGCTGCGAAACGCGTCGTCTGTAAGCGCCATATCCGCAAGCGGATCGTCACGGTGGGCGTCGAAACCCGCAGATACCAGCAGCAGCTCGGGTCGGTACTCGTCGAGAACCGGGACGATGATATCTCGAAACAGTGTCAGGTAATCAACATCGCCCAATCCCGGCCCCAGCGGAAGGTTCAGCGTGTAGCCTTCTCCATCACCTGAACCGATTTCATCATGAGAGCCGGTTCCCGGATAGTGCGGATACTGGTGGAGCGAGATGTACAGCACCTCCTTCCGATCATAGAGCGAGTGCATGGTCCCATTTCCGTGATGCACGTCCCAGTCGATGATGGCAACACGCTCCAGATGGTGATGTTCGACCGCGTGCAGCGCGCCAATCGCTACGTTGTTGAAGATGCAGAAGCCCATGGCGTGGTTCTTCTCAGCGTGATGCCCGGGCGGCCTCGCGAGCACGAAGGATGCAGGAGCCTCTCCGCAGACCGCAAGGTCGACCGCTGCCACTGCTGCCCCGGCAGCGCGCACTGCTGCCGCATAGGTGTGCCGGTTTGCTGAAGTGTCAGGATCCAGGTACGTTCGGTCGCTGCCGGCGCTCCCGCGCATGCGTTCGATGTACTCAGGCTCGTGAATGCGTGCTATCTGGTCAGCGGTTGCGTCCGGTGCTGCCCGGTCAACGAGGTGGTCATTGAAGGGGACCCTTGCGAGCATTTCGTCGATTGCGGCCAGACGCTCCGGCCGTTCAGGATGCCCGGGACCGTTCTCGTGAGCGCCGAACAGCGCGTCGCGAAAGAGTGTAACGTTACGCACAGTCCCGATTTTAGCCTGAAGAGCGAAGAAGTGGAAAGTGATTTGCTGGTAAGTGAGGGGAAGTTCGGATAGACTGTGGGTAAGAGTGAGGGAGGATCCATGGCACGGCTAAAGAACGAAAAGAAGCGGCTGACGATTCTCGAGACCTCGAAGATGTTGTTTTCGCAGCACGGATTCTTCAACACATCAGTTTCGGACATCGTGCATGAGACTGGCTTTCCAGTGGGAACTATCTACACCTACTTCCGGAACAAGGAAGAGATCGTCCAGTCCATCGTCGAGGAGGGGTGGCAGGAGTTCCGCCGTGACCTTGTCCAGTCTGTGGACGGCCGGAGCAACAGCATGGACCGGCTTCGTGTCGTGATAGATGTGTTTCTTCCCCGTCTGCTCGAAGATCTTGATTTCATTAACATACTGCTTTCGGAGGCGATTCAGTATACTCGCATTGAGGAGAAGATCGAAGAGCTTACCTCAATCGTCTCCTCCATGATTCCGGCGGCAGATGGCGTCGGCGGAACGGACGCAGGCCTTCCGTTCAATCGTCGGCAGCTGGAGGCGGGGCTCATGGTCTATTTCCTTGGCATTCTGAACGCCGCGCGGATAGCCCGATCATCCTCCGTGGGGGTCACCATTGCGGATATCATGAGCTTTACCCGCATCACGATCGAGCAGTCTCTCGGAGTGGAGCTCGGGCCTCCGCCGGCAGGTGGACCGAAGTCGATGCCTATGACGCCGTCGGGCAACCACGTGATTGGCGCCGGGAGATCAATGGCCGATCAATAGGCAGCAGGCCCATACAGAGCGTAATCACCCCAAAGGCTCGTCTGCCGGCGCTCTGGTATCGGTCAGCTATGTAGCGGCGGAAGTAGGGTGACTTCGTCAGGATGTAACCGCGCGCCAGCGGTCTCACGAGCCGGGTAGACCATCGCTGTATCCATTTACGCCGCCTCACCGATCGATAGAACTCGACCAGATTCTCGTGCTGGTAGCAGAGCTCGCGCTCACTCACCTCAGTGTCCATGAAACCGCAATGGAATCCTGCATGTGCAAACGCCTCATCGGGGAGGAAGTTTCCGCCCAGACCGAAGGCACGAAACATGGTGTCCAGATAGTCGCGATACATGGTCCGGTTGCGAACGCCGCCCGCAATCAGGAACGTTCTGCCTGAAAGGTCAGGGCGCACGGCCGCCGCGGCGCAGGCGGCGCCCGCGTCCGCAGTCATGCATGGCTCTATGGCTGTGGCCTGGGGCATTGCGAACAGGATGGGGTCCATGATCAGGCGGTCAGTCGAGACGATATAGGAGAGCCTGAGAATGGTCCACGGAATCGCCGAGCCGCGGATGATACGTTCACACTCGATTTTGTGCAGCGCATAGTGATCGCCGGGACTGGGACGAAGCTCATCGTGCTCCCGAATGAACGGTGTATTGATGCGGTCTCCGTAGACCGCTATCGATGAGGTGAACACCAGGAGTGGCGGTGAGGCACGCTTCCCGATCTCTCCAACGAGCGTGCGGGTCGCGCCAACATTAACCGATTCAGCGAACAGAGGATCGCGATCCGTGAGCGGGGGAATGATTGCCGCAAGATGTATGACTGCATCCACGCCGGGAAGGAGTGAGCGCAGAAACTGTGCTGACCGGATGTCACCGAATACGAAGCGCGCGTTGTTGCGCTGCTTCTGCGAAAAGCGCAGATTCTTTCGGTTTTCGATGTCGACGCCTACCACTTCATGACCACCGCGCAGGAGGGCTGTAAGTGTGCTCGCACCGACATTTCCGCAGACACCGGTAATCAGGATTCGCATCATCTTCTCCATTAACGAACGAACGTTCGCTCGTCTAAAGATAACACTCCCGGAGTCGGCGCGCAAGATCCAGAGCGGCTATTCGTCGAGAATGCGGCGTTGTCCGGTCAGGGACCGCAATTCGGTTGCGTCCTGGGTAACTTCCACGGTGCCGAGGTAAGTACCGTCCGAAGAAACCACCGGGAAGTAGTCGATCTTGATAAACTTCGCACCAAGTTGTATCCAGAATGATGCATCCGTTTTTGATCCTGACCGGAATCCGTCGAGAATGGCATTCACTTTGTGAAGGCTCTGTGGTGGATGGCAGTTCTGGACTTTTCGTCCAAGGTCCATGCGGGTCCGCGGAAACACCCGCCCCGCTTTGGGAGTGTTGAAGTATGCGACACGGTCTTCCGCGTCGACGAAGGAAACATCGACATTTATCGAGTCAAACAGGGCCTCGATAGTTTCTGGTTTCAGCGATGCGAGGTTCATAGAGTTCTCCTTTCTGTTTCCCTGACGAGCATGGGGGTGAAGTAGCCGAGATTGTCACACTCGAGCCGTATATCGTTCCACTCTCCTGCGCTGAATAGCTCAATAGCGGTCGGATAGAGAATCCGCCGTTCCTTCTGGCTATGCATGGCAAATTGCTCGGAAAGCAGAATTGCTGCGGCATCCATCTTCTGAACGAGCTCCTTCAGGTTTACCGTCTCCTCAAGCACCGCCACCAGCCGCTTCTTCAGCTCGCGCATCTGCAGATGCTCCTGCCACATGATTGCCGGCGGCTGTTCGATGCCGTATCGCTCGAGCATCGGAAAGAGGGTATTCTCCTGCCGGACATTGTGGTTTTCGGCGGCAAGAAGCAGATCCACGCAGCGGGTCATCTCAGCGACGTCAGCGGAAGCGGCAACCAGGTCAGTCTTGTTGCGCGCCTTCGCAATTGCCGCGCGAAGCGCGGCGAGGGTTTCGAGGATCACCCGGTGGTCCTCATCGAACCTGCTGATGGGATGGTCCGGTGGAAGTTCAAACGATTGCTCGCCTGCGGCCTCTCTGAAAAGCTCCAGGTGTACATCGCACGCCGATGTCAGATCCTGTATCGTAAATCCTTCGGCAACGAGCTCCTGCTCTGCCGCAGCGATCATCGCGGGGGAAGCGTGCGCCAACAGATGCTTTATCGCGGCCCTCTTCTCCGGCGCCAGCGCCCGGTCGTCGTTCGAGCGGACATCACGAAGTACCGCCTTTATTCGCTCTTTTATCTCCGGCTGAACAGAGTCAGCCTGCCTGTCGATGGTGTGCATGATCTCTCCTTCCGCTTCAAACGAAGTCGGCTATCTTGCGGTTTTTGAAGTACTCGACGATTTCCGCGTTCACCTTATTGAGCAGTCCGCCGAACATGCAGCGGGTAAATGGACAGGTTCCCCGGTGGAGCGGGCAGGGGCCTGGCACCACTCTTCCTTCGATCGCCTCATACACCTCCAGAAAGGTAATCTCATCTCGCGGGCGGAAAAGGCTGAAGCCGCCACGTGGGCCCCTGACTGATTGCAGTATGCCGGCTTTCACCAACCGCTGAAGTACTTTTGAGATGTGGTTCTCGGACGCCCCGGAGCTTGCGGCTATCTGTCCGGCTGTAAAGAGGTTACCGGGCATCCGCGCGATATACGCCACGCTGTGTAGGGCAATTGATGCGGCTTCCGACAGCTGGATCATCTGTGCCATATTTCGGTATTGTAATACCGATTTACCAAAATGTCAACTGCGCGTCCGTTTTTCGACGTGAAGCGGGCTCCCGAACGCATCGCCGTTGACCCCCGTCCTCCGATCCGCTACCTTGAGACTCATAGGATAGAGAGGAGGAATTGATGGCATACGAAGCAGCTGCAGAGAGGTATTCCGGTATAGCGTACAGGAGAAGCGGGAGAAGCGGATTGAAGTTGCCGCTTGTGTCGCTTGGCCTGTGGCATAATTTCGGTGGCGTAAACGCATATGAGAACGGGCGTGCCATGGTCCGTCGGGCATTCGACCTCGGCATTACCCATTTCGACCTGGCAAACAATTACGGGCCACCTCCCGGATCGGCAGAGGAAAACTTCGGGAAGGTCCTCAGACAGGATCTTCGCCAGTATCGCGATGAACTTTTGATATCGACGAAGGCGGGCTATCTGATGTGGCCAGGGCCCTATGGTGAGATGGGCTCCCGCAAGTATCTGCTCGCGAGCCTCGATCAGAGCCTGAAGCGCATGGGGCTCGAATATGTGGACATCTTCTATTCGCACCGGTTCGATCCGGACACGCCACTTGAGGAGACGATGGGTGCTCTGGACAGCGCGGTGAAGCAGGGAAAGGCGCTCTACGTCGGCATCTCCTCCTATTCAGGAAAGAAGACAGCGGAAGCCGCAAAGATACTCCGCCAGATGGGAACCCCGCTCGTTATCCACCAGCCGTCCTACTCAATGCTGAATCGCTGGATTGAAAGCGACCTTCTTCCCGTGCTCGGAACTGAAGGTGTCGGATGCATTGCGTTCTCGCCGCTCGCTCAGGGAATGCTGTCCGACAAGTACCTGAACGGAGTTCCCGGAGGCTCCCGCGCCGCAACGCCGGGTTCGGCTCTCAACCCGAAACTCATAACTGCCGAAGCGTTGTCGCATATCCGGGCGTTGAACGAAATTGCAAAGAAGCGTGGACAATCTCTTGCGCAGATGGCACTCGCGTGGTCACTCCGCGATGAGCGGGTTACATCGGCATTGATCGGCGCGAGCAGCGTCGCACAGATCGAGGAGAACGTCGCTGCAATGAAGAATCTCGACTTTACGAAAGAGGAGCTTGCTCAGATCGATGTACACGCCGTGGATGGCGGTATCAATCTCTGGGCAAAGTCGAGTAGCGACGGCAAATAGGGGTTGATTGGGGATCCGGCGATCTGAGCGTCGCCGGATCCTTGAGTTTGAGCGGCGCGCTGATCAGGCAGGGAAGAAGAGTTCGCGGTAGAATCCGTCGACATGAGCTGTAAGCTGTGCGATGTCGATCTGGGACACGACGCTGATTGTCGGCTTGCTGTCGACATAGACGAGCACTCCGGGGACCGCATAGATCGAAAAGCGGCTTGCCGCCATCGGTATTTTGGAGAGATCGACCACGAGGCCCGTGAGTTTCGGGTGCTGGCTCACCAGCCGTTCGATCTTCGGCTGCAGATCCGCACATTCATCACAGTCGGGCCGGGTGAAGTAGATCAGGGCCATTGGGTGGTTTTTCGCGGCGTCCTGGACATCGTCGAGAGTGTATGCGTAAAACACCCTTTACTTATACACTTCTCGTCGTCCCTTGGTAAAGGGTTCGAAGCCGACACTGGCTGGACGGCATAGATTGACGCGTTTCACGCCGCGCTCTATCCTGCAATCTGAGTGACCGCATCATTTCAGGTTCCGGGGGAGTCCATGAGCAGCGAAATTGTCGACGGCGTATGGCCGACTATGATTACACCCTTCAGCGATACAAACCAGGTCGACCAGGGCGCACTGAGACGCCTCGTCGACTGGTACATTGGCCGAGGAGTCGACGGACTCTTTGCTGTCTGTCAGTCAAGTGAGATGTTCGTTCTGTCGCTTTCCGAACGTGTCGAGCTTGCGCGCAGTGTAGTGAAGTACGCGTCCGGAAGGGTGCCGGTGATCGCTTCCGGCCACATATCAGAGACTATCTCCGACCAGGCGGACGAGGTGCGGATGATAGCGGACACGGGAGTCGATGCGATCGTACTCGTGAGCAACCGCTTCGCCGGGCAGGAGGAGAGCGACGATGTCTGGAAGCGCAATCTCGAGCGGTTTCTCGCGCTGATACCCGAAGAGACAGTGCTCGGATTTTACGAGTGCCCATTCCCGTACAAGCGTCTGTTTTCGCCGGAACTCCTCTCCTGGACAGCAGGGCTCGGACGGTTCCGCTTCCTGAAAGACACCTGTTGTGATCTTCCGCAGTTGAAGAACAAAATCGCCGCCGTGGCAGGTACCGGTCTGAAGGTGTTCAATGCGAATACAGCAACGCTTCTGGGTTCCCTCCAGGCGGGGGCCGCGGGATTCAGTGGCGTCATGGCGAACTTTCACCCCGAACTCTACGTGAAGCTGTGCAGGAGCTGGAAGGCCGAGCCCGCAATGGCCGCCGACCTGCAGGACTTCCTGGGCACCGCGTCGCTTATTGAGCGGGTTGCATATCCGATGTGCGCGAAGTACCACCAGCAGCTTGAAGGCACGCAGATGACGCTGCACACGCGGCGTATGCCCGGGAATGCGCTCGACGGCGCATCGCGCCTTCTTGTAGAGCAGCTGCGTCGCCTTGCCGGCGAGCGTGCGGCTGCGCTCGGCATCACCGCAGATTGACGCCGACGGGGGTAGCCAGGCTACATCGAACCGGAAAATCACGTTGCGTAGCAATTCATTTGAAGCCATAATCAAGGGATGAAACAGACAGTAGCTACGCGGTTTCGCTTCTCCCTCGTGCTATCGCTGTGCATCCTAGTTTCACCACATCTATCGGCCCAGGGATCAGTTCAAATGGGGACTCCGGCAGCATCGGCTCAGATCGCCGGTCAGACTTCGATTTCGCAGGTGCCAATTACATCGGCCAGCCTGTTTTCCAGCGGCGTCGGTTACTTCGTCAGGCAGGGGAGGGTTGAGGGCTCGGGTTCGCTCCAATTTCAGGTGGACCAGGCCAACATGAACGATCTGCTCAAGAGCATGGTACTCCAGGATCTTGACGGCGGCGCCATCCTCGGCATGAACTATGCGTCGCAGGATCCGCTCGCACGCGCCCTTGCCGCATTTGCCGTGAATCTCTCCGGCGATCCATCGGTGAGTGATATTCTGACTCAGCTGCGAGGTGAGCAGGTTCAGATCACCGCATCGGAGGTGATGACCGGGAGCATTCTCGGCATTGAAATGCGAACCGTTGCAGGCACATCGTCGACAGGCGGCAATCCCGGGCAACCGATAGAGCGCGCGTTCCTGGACCTGTACACCGATTCGGGAGTGCGGAGCGTATCGCTTGACGAAGTTCGCGCCATCAAGTTCCTGCGCGCCGACGTCGACCACGAAATACGGATGGCATTGGGACTCATCGCCGCAAGCCGGAACAAGGACAAGAAACTTGTAACCGTTCGCTACCAAGGCACCGGGTCCCGCCGGCTGCAGATCGGCTATATCCAGGAAATGCCGGTCTGGAAGACCTCCTATCGACTTTCGATTGATCAGTCCGGAGTCTTCATGCAGGGATGGGCGCTCGTAGAGAACACGACCGATGAAGATTGGAAGGGAGTTCGACTCGATCTGGTCTCCGGGCGTCCAATCTCGTTCACCATGGATCTTTATACGCCAATCTATCTGAAAAGACCTGAAGTCTCACTCGGCCTTGCCCAGGCTGCCGTGCCGCCTGCCTACGAACAGGGGCTCGCCTCAGGGGCAAGCCCACGCGAAATGGCGAAGTCAGCTGCAGCGCCTCAGGCCAGCAGATACGCCGAGATGGCGGCTCCCGCGCAGTCGGATTTCAGTCTGAATCAGGGAGTGCAATCGGCGGCTCTACCCACCGAGGCAGGTGCCTTTTTTCAGTACACGATAAACTCGCCGGTGACGATTGCTCGCCGAGAGTCAGCGATGGTCCCCATCGTGAACCAGAAAATTCAGGGCGAGCGGATATCCATCTTCAACGAACAGGTCGACGCAAAGCGACCGATGAACGGTCTGCGGCTCAAAAACGATACCGGCCTCGACCTGAACGCCGGCCCCATCACCGTGTTCGAGGACGGCCAGTACGCCGGGGACGCACAGATCGAGAATCTTGCACCTGGGGTGGAGCGGCTCATAAGTTACTCGGTAGACCTGGATACCGAGATTGCGGGGCGATCAGAATCCCTGCCCGAGCTACTGGTCTCCGCAAACGTGCAGCGGGGAACGCTGGTAATGACGCGAAAGCTGAGCAGGGAGCGTTCCTACACCATTCGGTACGATGGGACGAAACCGCGTCAGCTGCTCATCGAGTACCCGCTTGATCCTGACTGGAAGCTCGTGCGGCCCTCCGGAAGCGTTGAGCAGACGCGGAACTTCTACCGTTTTGCGGTTCCGCTTACCCCGCGAAGCTCGACCGAGTTCACTGTCCGGCAGGAGCGTACCCTTTCCCAGAGTGTGGTACTCAGTTCGGCAGGCCTTGATTCAATTATGCGATATCAAAACTCAACCGAGCTCAGCGCTTCAGTTCGCGCAGCGCTCGCAAAACTGGTTTCTCTTCGCACCGAGCTTGATTCGCTCAAGCGCAGCGAGGCGGAACAGTCCCGGCAACTCACGCAGATCTACTCCGACCAGAAGCGAATCCGCGACAATATGTCGGCGCTCGATCGAACCTCGGCCCTCTACAATCGCTATGTGACCACTCTCAACAGCCAGGAGGACGAGATAGGCGGCATCACCGCTAGGATTGACGATTTGAAGGCGCAGGAAGCTGCCAGGCAGAAGGAGATCGACAGCTTTCTATCGGCACTAACGCTGCCCTAGGGTGAGCGGATAGAGGCGACAATGACGACATCGGGTCCTAATCGATCGGGCCCGATGCTTTGCCCATGAAGCGCACGACCGAACGCCGCGAAAAGAAGTGCCGAAAGAAGAACACCGCGAACCTGTTCACGCCGCCAGTTACCACGAGAGGTGCCCGGCCGAGCGCCCGTAGACCCGCGCGGGCAACTCCTCGCGGCGCCATCACCCAGAACGGGAATCCGTCGGAAGAATCAAGTGAGCTGCCGTCCCCGTTCGGTGCCACGCCGCCCGCCGAAGCGCGTACCGGTTTTGCCGGACGCATGGTCGAGGCAAAGCCGGGAGTGGAGGTAGCTCCTGCAACACAACCGAGCACGTCCACTCTTTGCGGCTTCAGTTCAACGTAGAGCGCCTCCGAGATCGCAATGTTGAACGCCTTCGACGCTGCGTAGGTTGCGATTCCTGGAAGACCCTGGAATCCGGCCATCGAACACATGATGATGATTCCGCCGCGCCCTCGTGTGACCATTCGTCCGGCCTCGGCGTGCACGACCGATAGCATATTCCGGGAGTTGACGGTGATTACCTGCAGATGGTCGGCACGCGGCAGATCAAGAAAGGGCGCCGCAGGCGCGAACGCGGCGTTGTACACGAGCAGGCCCGCATCCACGCTTTTCGCCTCTTCGAGTATCCGGTCAACGCCAGCATCGGTTCCCACATCAGCACAGAGTGTTCTGCACGCCACAGCGAACCGGCTTGTGATGTCCTCGGCTCGCGCCCGCAGTTTGTCGGCACGACGCGCAACAAGCACGAGGTTCAGACCGCAGGCGGCTATCTCCTCGGCGTACGCTGCACCGATTCCCTCTGATGCTCCGACTATCACCGCCCATCGACCATACTTCGCCGCAAAACTGTCGGAACCTCTCATTTTTCACCGCCGGAGAACGGTTCTGTGGATCGCCACATCCGCACAATCAGGTAGATCGGCACGATCACCCAGGTCGCATTCGCGCTGGCGACCGCACCGAGGTGCGTGGTTGCGTGCGGGCCCCAGATCTCTTCGCTCATGATGATGCTCACGTTCGTCAGCATGACCGAGGAGTAGATCGTGGCAGGAACGCGTATCCAGTTCCGTCCGCGAACAAACGCGTAGATCGCGAATGCGTAGAAGGGGCCGAACAGGATCGCATCGATCCATATCGTTGCACGCCACCACACCGGGCGGGCAAACAGGAGCGGGTCGAACGTGCGTCCCCACCAGTGCGACAGGTCAACGATGAAGCGCGGCGGCCAGGGAGGATAGGTGAAATGTGCGGCGTTTACGATCACAATCTGCTCGAGGTCGAAAAGATAGGTTATGAAGAGGAGATTGAACACGAAATAGGCGAGCACGGCGATGTCAACCGGTCGCTTTCGAAGCGGTAGGGCCTGAGTCACTTATTCCTCCTTTTGAGTCTGACAACACTATTATCGTGCGCGCGCGCATCATCCTCAAGGGGCGCTCCTCAGAGCGTGCTATTCAACTGAAACTCGTTTTCATGGTACGATTACGCCAATGAACACTCCGCTTGTCGTGCATGACCGTCTCATACCGTTGCTGCAGGAGCTTGTCCGCAACCGCTGCATCAATGACGGGACTGCCGAATCCGGCCACGAAACCCGATCGGCTCAATCGCTTGCGAACTTCCTGCGATCCTACGGAGTCGAGTCGGAGATGCTCGGTCCGGATCCTTCGCGGCAGAGCCTCATTGCACGGATTCCCGGTACCGATCCCATGGCGCCGTCGCTGATGTTCCTCGGGCACACCGATGTGGTTCCTGCAAAAGCCGAGGATTGGACAGTAGAACCGTTTGCCGGTGAGCTCCGGGACGGGTGCATCTGGGGGCGCGGTACGCTTGATATGCTGAACATGACCTCGGCCATGGCGGTGGCGGTCGCAGAACGCTCTGCGCGGGGGGATTCGTTTCCCGGTGACGTTCTGTTCCTTGCAGTAGCCGACGAAGAGGCGTCAGGGAGGTTGGGAGCTCGCTGGCTTGTCGAGAATGAATGGCAACGGGTGAAAGCCGACTATATGGTGGGCGAGCTTGGCGGCTACAACATTGTCACCGACAACGGCCCGGCAATGACCATCACACTTGGTGAGAAGGGTGTCTGCTGGGTACGCATCAGCGTCCGCGGCGTTGCCGGTCACGGCTCCACACCCTATATGGCCTCAAGCGCGGTGACCAAGATTGCACAGGCAATAGAGCGCATATCCTCTTATCGGCCGAAAATCGTCATGACACCGCTTTTCGAGCAGATGGCGAACGGTCTCGTGCGCGGCAGGGTAAGGCGGCTACTTGCGCGAACACCCTGGGGGCTCGACGCGGTGCTGTCCCGCCTCTATCGGGAGCACCCCGGAGAGGCAAAGTTCCTGCATGCGGCAAGCCGGATGACGGTGAATCCGGGGATCGTCCAGGGTGGCTCCAAAATCAACATCATTGCCGACCGGGCCGAAGCGTATCTGGATATTCGGATCATGCCCGGCCAGTCGGTTGAGTTCGTACAGGAGCAGCTTCGGGCCGCAGTGGGAAGTCTTGCCGGCGAGCTGCTCATTGAGTTCACCGAATTCTTTCCGTCCAATACCACCGAATCAGGCACCGCGCTCGAGCAGGCCACCGCTCGGATAGTCCAGGATATGTATCCGGGAACAACACTCGTGCCCATGCTCGTAGGCGGTGTGACCGACGGTCGCTATTGGCGGCAACGCGGGACTCGAGTCTGTGGCTTTACGCTCTATGACCGGGAGATGACTGCAACGCGCTTCTCGTCGATGATTCACGGGAAGGATGAACGGGTATCGATCGAGAGCCTGCAACGATCTCTCGAGTACTTCTATCGACTGCCTGAAGAGTTCCATAACTGCAACCCCAGGCCTTAGGCGCTGTTACTTCCTTTTTTGCCAGAGTTCGGTGATCTCTTCGCGCACCTTGTCGACAACCTGACCGTACTGTTCCTGCAACCTGCCGAGATTCTGCCGCAGGAACTGCGAGAACTCGGGGTCAGCGGCTGGATCGACTCGCACGCGTCGGCCCATCTGGCGTGAGAGCTCTTCTTCCTTCTTCCGGATTTTGCCTTCGAACTGCTTCTGAATGGCCTCTACCATCTGCGTCCGGTTGTCCAGGAACTGCTGGAAGAACTGCGCAATCTGCTCGAAGATCTGCCCGATCTTGCGGTCCTTGATGATAGCCTCAAGACCCTTCTGAAGTATCGGAAGTCGTTCCAGGTCGGTCACTTCATTCGGAAGATTGAGATTTGAAAGTACGGCATCGAAGAATCCCTCCTTCACCCAGGCGAGATTCTTCTCCGACGCTTCCTGGAGAGCTTTCGGTACATCGAGCTGTGGGTCCTCCGAAAGTCGCGCGTAAACCTTGCGTCCGCGCTGCTTCTCTTCGAACTCGTCAAGTTTTGACCTGTCGCCTTGAACCCCTTCAGTGCGTTCAAGGGCCAATTCCAGAGCAGACTTTATTCGCGCCATGTTCGTATGTCCTTACTCACAACCGGATTCTTCGGGTGATGCATGAGCTTCAAATCGTACCGTAAATCTACATCCGATTCACGCTCGAATCAAGGCGCGGTCCTGTCCGTATGATCCGAAGTTCAGAGATGACCCAGTCCATGGCAACGTCATGAGATTCAGCCGGAACGATGTCGAGAATTGCCGAATCCAGGCAGATGCCGACGCGGCGGAGTGCCGAACTGTGTCGCGCCAGGAAGATGTCGTAGAAGCCGCGGCCACGGCCGAGGCGGTTGCCGTTCCGGTCGAACGCGACCCCCGGAACAATTGTCACTATCGGAGCGCTGCGTGACCAGAAATCAATATCGATTTCAGGCAGCGACGAGTCAGGCTCGCGGATGCCGAACGTGCGCACCGGGAGGTTTTCCACATCGCCTGAAAGCTCATGGAAGATGAGATCCTGCCCGCAGATACGCGGAACCCCAACTCGCTTTCCTTCGTCCAACGCCCGCCGCATTATTGCGCCAATTGGCACCTCGGATCTCATCGCCATGTACATAAGGACGAGCTCGGCTTTGCTCCACTCAGGCAGGCCCATTATTGAGGTGGCGATCATTTCACCCGCTTCGCGGAGAGTCTGTTCAGCAGGTAGTACTCGGGCCAGCAGCTGAGTGCGAAGTTCCTGCTTCTCGGTCAACGTGGATATGGTGCTACTCCAGTTCGTCGAGTATTTCCTGCACGGCCGGTCCGTCGTACAGATTGTATTCCTTGATTTCATATGGGAACACCGCTCGAGCGGCGAGCAGACCCGCATGCTCGGCTGACTGACCGTCTTTCTGGTGCGCACGCGTCAATTCGTTCCATCGGACTACTTTGTGGCGATTCGGAACGTGAACGAGACAGAACTTGTCTTTGAGAAGCAGTTTTGCGCGATCCAACATGCGAACAATTCTACCAGATCGGGCGCAGCCGGGGAACTGTCGTTCTACCACGGTGACAGAAGCGCGCAACGGCCCTCGCACGCTTCCGGCGCACCCGACCTATCGCTCAGTGGCTTTCCGACGGGCGAGGAGCGCCGCACCGAGAGGTCCCGCCGATCCGCCCAAGGTAGAGAGCGCAAATGTGCACTGGTTCCGTGTTGCAGGCAGGGCGTACTCGGGAAGGCGTGTCGTAATCGGTTCTATGAGCGGAATCCCCGCCTGAACAACTCCACCGCCGAATACGATTCGGTCGGGCGCGAAGACGTTCAGTACCGATCCAGTAAGGCGCGACAACATGGTGCATGCCACCTCGTGCGCAGCGACTGCTGCGGATTCCCCCGCACGCAGCGCAGCCGCAAAGTCAGGGAGAGTTGGCGTCCCGGCAGCCGGTGATTGTTCTTTCCGGTAGAGTGCAAGCATCCCGTTTGCCGATCCGTACGCCTCAACGCAGCCAGACTGGCCGCAGTTGCACAGCTTGCCGCCCGGCTCAACAACTACGTGGCCAATTTCTCCGCCAATGCCATTATGACCGCGGAAGGGAGTGCCGTTCAGTAGAATCCCGCCGCCAATGCCTGTGCCGAGCCATATGCAGACGAGAACCTCCGCCCCGCTTCCCGCCCCCAGCTCGTATTCTGCGATCGCCGCGAGGCCGACATCGTTTCCGCCCCACGCGGGAACCGACAGCCTGTCCTCAAGCACGGTCTTCAGTGAAAACCGTTCCCACTCGGGAAGATTGACGGCCGTACCGCGAATTGTGAGCGCATCATCAACCAGGCCCGGTGTGCCGATTCCCACCGCGTCGAGCCTGCCGCCGCCCGCCTCCTCAAGCGCCTGTCTGACCACTGCGACAATTCCGTCGATTATGCCTTTACTGCCGCCGCCAGAAGGCGTCGGAACCGAGAGCAGCTCTCCACGCTTGCCGGATGCCGCGAGGGCTATCGCCTTGATGTTCGTGCCGCCGAGATCGATTCCGATGGTCCACGTTTCGTTCATGCTGTCCTCACCTCATCCGACGATCGAAATCGATCAAAGAGCGTCTCCCAGCCTACTGCCGTTGGGAAAGATCGACCCTCGGGTGCAGGGATTGCGAAAAGATGCTCGACGAACATTCGCGCGGCACCGGCGGCGGTTTCCCACTCCCCGTTCGAAGAAAGTCGCAGCTTCCAGCCGCCCGTGCGCATTCCGATGTAGCTTGACGCGAGTTCGTTGTCCAGCAGATCCTGCACCAGCGGATATTGCCTTCTGAACTCGCCGCCGAATATGACCTCTTCCGGATCGAGTACAGAGACAAGCGGAGAAAGGTTCAGGAGCAACTCTTCAAATCCCTGCCGGAGGATCGCTTCTTCCTTCTTCATGTGGGCGAGCCGCTCCCGTACCATCCCCAACTGGCCGGGAGCATCCGCCCGCCAGCTCACGCTGCGAAACTCACCCGCGCTGTGGTGCGCTCCCGCGTGGATGCGGCCGTCTACTACGACTCCGATGCCGATGCCGATGCCGCTGGGCTTCAGCAATGACTCCTCGGGCGCGGTATGGGGATCGGCAGGCTGGAATCTGCCCATGACGAAGAGAAACGAGGGGCCGGCAGCCGGGGAGCTGCTCTCTGCGCTGACGTTTCCCATCTCGCCGTAAGCACAACAGCGGGCATCGTTGTCAAGCAGCACCGGAAGCTCGGTCCACCTGGCGATCTCACGGCCAAGATCGTAGCCGGCAATGCCGAGCTCCCGCGATTCGATCACCGTTCCACTATCCGGGGCAACGATTCCGGGCACCGCGATTCCGATTCCCAGTGCCGGATGGCCGGTTCCGGCGGCTGCGTCCAGCGCGTGCCTGACCGCGCGTTCGATCTTCTTTTCCGGCGCCGAAGCATCCTCGCCGAGCGGGAATGAGCCGCGCCACAGCGGATCTCCGACGAAATCCGCGACATGGATGCGGCAGGTGTCCGGGCTGATGTCGATTCCGACTATGCAGCCGTACGCCGGGTTCAGCGCGAGCAGGGTGGGCCGCCGGCCACCCTTGCTTGTCGCATCGCCTTCGGAGTGCACTCGCAGGCACCCTTCGTCGAACAGGCGTGAAGTGATGTGCGTGATTGTGGAGCGATCGAGGCCGAGCCTGCCTGCGATATCTATGCGGCTGAGCGGCTGAGCGCGGCGGACCAGATCCATTACGAGCGCGACATTCGCCTGACGCTGGAACTGCTTGCTGCCGCCGGAGTACCCTCGGCTCATTTCTCCTCGTCCTCGGCTGCCTCAAGCGGCCTGCCAACTGAGGCGACGTCCGGACGCGACGCCATCGGGTTGTGGTCCGATTCGGTAAGGCGCTTGAGCGCAAGAGACTCACCGTAGAACTGCTCGAGATTCATCGAGCGTACGAAGACGAAACCACGGGTGGCGCGAATGAGCGCGCTCGGATGCTCGTAGAAGAAGTCGCGACCGAGGCAGGTCTTCAGCATTTCGTACTGTTCCACCTGGATCTTCTGCGCGAGCAGCGAGAACGGGCCGTCCATTTCGTAGCTGGGGAAGGATGCGTCCTTCTGCGACAGATAGGTGTTGAGGAACGACGAGTGCTGCAGTGTCAGCATGTTCAGCGAAACCGGCACGAAGATGTTTGACTCAGACGGGTGGAACCTGAACCAGATGTTTCGATATCCAATCACCTCGATGTCATGATTCCCGGTCTCCTGTTCGTACTGAGAAAGGGCGCCTGAAACCGCCTGAAGGACCTTGTAGTGGGTGTCCGGACCGCTAGCCTCAGGATCAAATGCCACGGTGACAACATCGGGTGCGGTTTCCTTCAGAAGATTGAGCACCGGCACCATATCTCGCGCGAAGGTCGGATCTTCGGTGAAGATTTCGCCTTTGTAGAACCCGAGTCTGAGGTGATGAATTGCCGACTCGTCCCAGCCGAAGTAGCCCCACAGGCAGGCTGACTCCCATTCGCGGGTCATTCCTTTCAGCTGCTGGATATACGGGAGGTCCCGTTTGCCCGGATACTGCGTTTCGAAATAGTTGATGAGTTCATCTATCCTGTCACCGATGTTGTCGATATCGCTCTCTTCAAAAATGACGATGAGATCACGAAGCAGCCGTCGGAGGCTTCCCTCCTCGCGCATGGCTTCCGAATCAGAAGCGATGCCGTCGAGGTACTTCCAGACGTCGTAGTTGCGGTACTGTTTGTTTTCGGCCGCAAAGTAGCCCTGCTGCTGCAGTTCGCGGAACCCGTAGCGGTCGTCCTCGAGCGCACTCTTCAGCCTCGTGCACAGCTGCAGCATGTAGCGGTTCGTCACCGATGTGAAGCCGCTGGTGAGGGTGACAAAGTGATGCGAGGTGCTGTGGTCCCGGATGTGACGCACGACGAACGGCAAGTATCCGAGCATGATATCGTCATGGTGAGGCTCGGTGTGAAGAAAGCGCTTATTGCTCCGTATGTTCAGGCCCGCCTCGATCCGCGACTTCAGCACTTCCGTCGCGAAACGGTTCGTCTCCTCAACCCGCAACTCCGCCGATGTGCTGCCCTTCGTTCGCTCAAGGAGAAGCTTGCCGAACTGGCTTGACCGGTAGTCGTCCACGGTCAGATCGATGATGCGTTTCTGCTTCTCAACCGCCAGATCGACGACGATGTGAAGCCGATCCTCCTCCGAGAGCTCCTTCTTCTGTTCCAGTTGGATGCGGCGTCGTTCCGAGAGCAGCGCGGCGGCCCCCTGGGTCAGATAGAAACGTGCGTTCTTCAATTCGTGCAGGCAGGTCGCGGGGTAGAGCACATTGCGCTCATGCTCAATGGCATCCGCGACCACACGCGCCTTTGCCGCGCCTGCGGCGATGATGATCGGCGTGCACTCCTTGTTGAAGGTTATGGTCGAAAGCCCGATCGTGATAACAAGCCGCTTCTTCGCAGTCTCGATACCACCCAGATCGGTGGCGGCGGCCGCTTGCGTTTCGTAGTTCACCTGCGTCAGCCTGGTTGTCGAAAACATATCCGAACCGCGCACGTTGAATCCGATGTGACCGTCGGGTCCGATGCCGCCGAGGAAGAAGCCGATTCCGCCCAGGTCGCGAATCTTCTGCTCGTACTGTACGCACCAGTCATCGACTGCCCGCAGCACATCCTGTTGAACCCGCTCATGCTCACCCACCGGATGTCGGTACCGCAGAGAAATGTCCACCGCATCGTCACCCCACACATCGTCGAGGGTCCGACCCGTTGGTATGCCGATCGATTCTCCATCGATGAGCAGCGCGCGGCTCCGGTCTATTCCGAAGCCTTCGATATAGAACTTGTTCACGTAGTAGTAGAAGCTGTTATGGTGACGGGGATTGATGGGGTAGAACTCATCGATCTGAACAAAGCGCAGTCCGCGCATTTGCGGTTTGCGTGCGGGATCGATCCCCCAGTCGCCGAGCGTCTTCTGAACGTCCGCCCGGGACCAGCCTGAAAGGAGGCGCGTAACCTCCTTCACGAAATATTCCGGGGTCTTTCCGGTTGGAAGTGAAACCAGACCTTCGGGGTTCGACTGGACCCACTCTACGAACCTGTAGGCAGTCAGAGTGCCCAGGGCGGGGAAGTGCGGAACGATGATCGAACCAAGCTTCTCCTGCGGT
>Ga0307376_10002036_pt1 | contig 20460 bp, 18 predicted proteins | sample TR2MG_FD_202536 | JGI IMG/M metagenome (GOLD analysis project Ga0307376, IMG submission 202536) | Soil microbial communities from Risofladan, Vaasa, Finland - TR-2 | ecosystem: Environmental > Terrestrial > Soil > Coastal area > Acid sulfate soil | place: Finland: Risofladan, Vaasa | collected...
CCTAGTTCTTTTATTGGGTTAAATTTAAATCCTTTTACGATGTCTTCTATTTTTTTTCCTAATTCCCTAGTGTTGACTTTGGGTTTAGCTAACATTTTTGCTGCTTCAAGGGCTACTTCTGTTGCTTGAATTATATTTTCAAGGGATTTTTCATCATTAAAATTTACTGTAAAGGCAGTATCAACAATGTAACCTTCGATATGAACTCCTAAATCAATTTTCACAATATCTCCTTCATTAATAGTAAGTTCATCGTCTTTAATTGGAGATGTATAATGAGCTGCTATATTATTTATACTTACATTGATGGGGAAAGCCCATTCTCCACCTAACTCGATGATTTTTGCTTCTGCACTTTTAATAAGATTAAATACATTTGTTCCAACCTCTACTTGCGGCCTAATGAATTTTTTTACTTCTTGAGCGATTTTACCCGCTTTATTAAGAGATTCTAACTTAATTTTTTTCTCTTCGGCTTCAGTTTCTGCTTCTTCCTTACTACTTCCTTGATCAGATTGATTTTTCAATTTGTTTATCTCATTCATTAATATATGTTAATGTTAAAATCGATAAAAATATTTTTTAATTTAGTACAACATACATTATAAAATACAAAAAATAAGGTAAACATTAATAATTAAATTAAGTTAATTTTAATAGATCATATAAGTTATTGATTTATCACTCATTACGATGATTTACATTTGAGTGAAAAATTTTGTAAGGCTTTAAAACTCTCGTTAAAATGATAGGAGGTAATTATGGTTGTCTGAGAATATTAGCGAGCTCACCGATCTACTAAGAAAATTATCAGCAGTAAATAGTGATATAGAGGGTTCCGCTATTGTTAGTGTTCAAGGACTTCCTATTTGTTCCGTTTTAAGCCGTAATGTGAATGATGGCATAGTTTCTGCGATGTCAGCAGCTATACAGAGCGTTTCAGAGCGAGCAGTTGAGGAACTTGATAGAGGCGAGTTAAAAAGAATTCTTATTGAAGGTCTAAATGGAATTATTGTTCTTTCTAAAGCTGGTGAAAACGCTATTTTATGCACGCTTTGTGGCGCTAATTCTAGTTTAGGTATGGTTTTTCTAAATATCCAGAGTGTTTCCAATAGGATTGCTTCACTTTTAGATTAGGAAACGCAATAATTTTTATTTTCTGTATTCTAAAATTAAAATGTAGAGAAAAAAAAGTAAGTATATTAGGTTTTGTCTAAATTTAATCTCATTTTGTCTTCAAATCCCTAGAAGGATGTTTTTCGAGATATACTTTTATTACAGCCATAAAACCATTACCAATTCCTCCACCAATAGCCCCAAATATAGCTGCTAATAGTATTATGAGTATTAAAAATATCCATCCAGAACCTCCTCCAAAGATTAACTCTCCAAATTGATCGAGTGTTAAATAAACATTTCGTGTAAACACTCCAACTATAACATAGATTCCCCATGAGAGGGTGACACCACTAAAACCACTTAAGATCCCGCGTTTTAACGATTTGTTAAGCATTCCTGCAATAATCCCAGGTATTATTACTAACTGCCATACTGGAATTAGAGTTAGTAACATTGTTAGACATAAAACTATAACTATACTTATGTAGAACTTTCTATTTTCAATTTCCATGCCATTAACCTCCAGTTGGAAAGAAATATAATTTAGATTCAATTGAACTAGTAGGAAAGTTGTATAATGTGTTTGAGAAATATTGATAATGGTATTTACCTTGTAAGAAAAGTTGTTCTAGTTGATCTGAATAGTGTTTTGAATTTGAAAGACCTCGTTGTCCTGATGGAATTACGCTTAATGAATTATTTAAATCGCTAAAGTCGATAATTAGTCTCTCAGACGCTCCGCCTCTCGCGTACCCTACTCCATTTTTTATATTTACCCCAGAGGGATTGATGGTATACCCCTCCCCATCGGCTTCATAAGGACCTTTACTTAAGAAATCTAACTGAGTAAGAGAGGTGAAGTAAAGTTGATGAAGATCGCCCCACCTCCAAGTTGTTGGATCATCTGAATTATAAAAATCTTCTAACCAATCTATAGTAGCATTTAATGCTTGAATCATTATATCATCTCTTGTTTCATTTTCAGGCGTGGAGATATTATTGAACCAATGAGAAGATTCATTTTCTTTCATTAAATACTCTAATACCACAATTCTAGAGCGTATATTAATTCCATATAATGTGGATTCGTCGTCAAACGTAAAATCTTGGAAAAAATCTCTCCATTTACGATAAATTGTTGGTGCGTTTTCTTCCTTGTCCATTAAAAAACCCCAGCTTTCTAATTCAGTGAGAACATTATTGATTTTCGTGGGAATTGTAGGACCATAATAATCGTGAATAACGTCAATTAACTCTGGAATGAACGCCCTCGCTGCAGTTGAGTTCACATCGTTTTGTATATTTTTCATAGTCTCTACACTTACAGATCCATCAGCAGCATTCATAAGAAGTTCATTTATTCTTCTTGCTCTGTATCCATCAGCGTATTCGTTTTGTAAGAAATATTTTTTGTATTCCGGTCCTGCTACAATTTGGTTTGCGGAAGCTAAATATTTTTGCGATGGATTAAGAGAATTAGGTAATTCTTCAAAGGGAATATATCCAATCCATTCTCCTTCACCGTTTGAACCGTTATATGGGAGTGTTCCGTTTCCTAAATGTCCTGGAGGGTTTTTAGAATCGTCTCTAATCGGTACTTTGCCTGTTGGTCTAATAGCGATGTTTCCATCTATATCCGCGTATACAATATTTTGAGCAAGAAGAGTCCAGTATTTTGAACCTTCGTCAAATTCTGCCCTATTATTTGCTCGATCAAACCCATTACCAGCAAGGATATTGAAAAAGTAATCGTTAGCAGTCCATTTTGGCGCTAAAACAATGTCTCCTAGAGATGAAGATAATCCAAAATCAATTAAATCACTGAATACAGGCCCATGAACAGTATAGTTAACTACGAACTTAATTGTCTCTTGATCTTTAACTTTTATGTTATATGCTTTTTGTGTATAAGCTGTTGATATTCCGTTGTAAATGTAGTTATTTGGTCCATCCTTATTATAATAATACCAATCTATAACATCATATCCCGTGTTTGTGAACCCCCAACCTACCCTTTCATTATGACCTACGGCAACACCGGGCATCCCCGGTATTATGAAGCCATATACGTGAAATCCTGTATCTTCAGCTTTTAAATGTTGTTCATACCATACTCCTGGCATCAACCAAGCAAGATGCATATCGTTACAGAGGATTGGCGAACCTGTATTGCTCAAAGTGCCGTTAACAACCCAATTATTTGACCCTATTATTTGCTCTTTTTGGTTCTCCATTAAGATTTTCTCGGAATCAATTTCTTGAATCTTTTCTAGAAAGTTTGTAATTTCCGATTTTAAAGCGTCATTAGGTTTCAAATCAACTCCTGCTTTCATAGGACTTTCTGGATAATCCCCGTAATCGGGAATTATAGGGATTTGATAAGGTAAAGGTTCTCCAAAAAGTTCGTTATAATATGTATGATTCAACGATTGTAAAGTAACATATCTTTCTAAATCATTACTATTCCAAGACATCTGTCTTGCCATTTCCTGTACTAGACATAACGTATCGACGGTCGTCCATTTGGTAGGTTTAAAATCTGTTAGTTGGTATTCTAATGGTTTGAAATCGTTATGAGTTTCAATATAGAGATTAATTCCATCAACATACCTTTCAAATGAACTAAAATAATCAAGTGTTCCATTAGCATACATCTCTCTCAATAATTCATCAGTTTTAATAGCTGAATCCTCCATTCCCCTTGCAAGCGCGATTTTGTCATTGGTTAACATACTTTCTCCTAAAATTTCTGACAATCCTCCTCGCACTTGACGGCGCCACATATCCATTTGGAATAACCTGTCTTGAGCATGGCAATAACCTTGGGCAAAAAAGAGATCCTCTTCGTATTCGGCAAAAATATGAGGTATACCCCAATCATCACGAATAACAGTAACTTCCCCTCTTAACCCTTGTATATTTAACCTTTCTGCTGCTGGAAGCTCTCCCGGAACTTTCCATACTCCGTTTCCTGGAAATAAGAGGTTACCTAACGGGGGTATACCCATTAAGGGCAGTGAAAAGATAGTCATAACGATAATTGCGAGCGGTACAAAAATAGATAATTTTATTACAGCTTTCTTTGCAAGATTTCTCATAATATAACCTTTAAAATTATAATAATATCCATCGAATTTTTAGTAATAAATTCTAATATAAATCTATTTATATCAATTTGCTATAAAAACTATCTTTTTTTCAAAAAAGTGGTGATGATGATGCAAAATCCAATGAAAATTATCAGAACTTTTTCTGATTACGAACTAACAAAAAGACAGCTTCGAAGAAGGTATAAAATTTAAGATTTTACTACATAATAATGAAATCGAAACGGATTTTATCAGTAGTGAAAAATGATTGAAAATCAGGAATTTTCTATACTCCATTTCCAGGAAATAAAAGACTTCCTAATGGGTTATACCCAATAAAGGTATAGAGAAAAGAGACATTGTTATGATTGTTAATATGATGAAAACTGAAAATTCAATTAGAGATTTTTTTTCAGGAATTCTCATAATTTTTCACCATTTTTTATAAAAAACATAATTTGATAATAATTAAAAGAATTAAGGCTAAACAAAAATAAGAGTAATTATAAATATTCTATATATGTCTATTATTATATCTTTTAAATAAAAATAATTCTATAATATGTAAAGTATTAAAAATTAACATTTTAAATGATAAAAAGGTGAATTATAAAATTGGAACTCTTTGGATGGCTTAACGGGATTTCTGCTTTAGGTGTAGTCTCTGTAAATTTACTAATAGGCTTTTATTCGTTATATAAAGCAAATAAATTGAAAGCTAAACTTCTTACTGTTACTTCATTAACTATAATTTTTATTGGATTATTATGGTTGGGCCCAACCGTAGATTTTCTCAAAATTCTTATAACAGGAACTAATATTGAACCAGTTTGGGTATATCCATTACTAAGTTATATGTGGGCCGCTCCGGGTATAACTTTGGGTATGTATATTGGTGGAGAATTATTGATGTCAAAAAAAAAATGGATTCTAGTGGGTATTTTCCTTATTATAAGTATTGCTTATGAATTTTTTCTTTTTTCGAGCCCTATATCTTCTTTTAAATTTGTAGTACCATCACCCCTAGGTAGCGATTTGATTGATACATCTAGTAATTATTCGTACTACACTTCCTACTTTTTAATTGTTTTTATACTATCTATTTTAATATTTAACGGTAGTGGGTTTTTAGTGAAAGCTAAGCAAGCAACAGGAATTATAAGAAAGAAATTTCTGTTTTTATCCATTGGTTTTATTGTCTTTGCAGTCATTGTAATTTTTGATTCAATAGTTCCTCCTATGATTGCTTTATTCATTGTTAGATTTGGAATTATTATAAGTAGCATTTTATTATATCTCGGAATTAAAGCCTAAATTTTTTTTATTTTTTTTATTATTATTATTTTACTTTCTTTAGAAAAGCGGAACAAAAAAAGAATTAAAAGTTATTTTTCGGTTAGTTTTATCTAAAAAAATCTCAACTTAAAAAATATAATTTTCAATGAAGCTTACTTTCTTATTTCTTGAACATAATCAAAAATTGTATCAATTCTATCTTTTATACTACCAAACAGCCCTTCTTCTTCAGATATAACCGAATTTATAGCTGTTTTCAGACCATAATGGCTTTCAGAAATTAATACTCTTATAGGGAGGGTTAAAATATCGCTGAATAGCATTAAGATTTCTTGCATGATTTTAATAAGGTTTGGGATATTTTCTTCGGTTTTTTCTATCATTGATTGATCAGAAGATATCAATCCATCTTCCCTTTCTTTTCTTATTTCCTCCCAAACATTATCCTTTAACTCTGAAAAGTCAATTCCTAAATTTTCAAGAGCAACCTGGGCTCCTTCGAAGAGAAATTTAATATCATCCTTCCCAGAGAATTGTTTTATGTTGTCAACCATTTCATCGGAAGCTAATCCTTCAAGAAAACTTACTAATAATTGATGATAATCGTTAATGACATCAATAGGGATGAATAATAACACAAACTCTCTTAACTGTTTAAAAAGGTACCCCGCCATTTTAGCAAATGTGCTATTTTTCAAAATTTTTTCGACTAGCCCGCCATATTCATTAAGTAAGTGAACTGCGAGGTAACCAATGATTCTTAATAGATCGTCCTCGTAATTTTTAAAATAATCGAAGAAATGTTGGGGTTTAAGATTTAATTTATCTTCAATGATCTCAGCAACTTTACTTTTAATGCCCTCTAACGGTTCATCAAGTAATTCCTCAATTTTATCAAGAGATAAAATTTCTTGAAGTTTATCAATTATATCTAACTTAGTTTCTTGAACAACATCCTCTGCTATAGATTCTTCAAATTTAACTCCAGATTTAATTTTATCTTGAATTCGAACGGAATTTAGCTCTTTCCATTCTAAAGAATCATAAATTTTACAAATAAATTGAAGATGTTCATCACCTTTCGCTAAACAATTCTGCTCTACTATATTAATTCTATAATCGCTTTTTTTTATTTTAAGTATGAAATTAGCAACACTTTCTAACATTCCCGTTAAACCGCACGCAAGACCTTCACTATTTTTACTGTTTACTTTTTGAAATTTGAAAGTATCTTCATCATCTGCCCCATACCCTGCACAAAGTGGACAACTTTTTATCTTAACAATATAATCGTTATATTTCGAGCCTTCTTTAGGAAGTTCCTCGTATGTTAAGTCCCCCTCTTCTAATTCCTTTCCAAAAACAACAACCCATAAAAGTTCAAAATATTCAATTACTTTTCTTGGGCTCCCAGGCATCCATTTAAAAACAGCTGTGTGACGCTCGCATGATTCTGTGGCAGCTTTCTTCCCGATCTCTCTAAGTAAAATAATACTATCCTCTTCATCTTTCGTGATATCATTTATCTCTTTTAATATTTCACGATAAAGAAGAACATAATATAAAGAAGTAGTGTTTCTACCGAATACTTTAGTGATCTTTTTTAATAACCATTGCACTGCTCCCATTATTAAACACGTCCCTCTCTGTATTTAAAGCTTTGAATACAAGATTTGTGTCCAAATGTTCGAGATTCAATAATATCAAGTGGTTCTAGTATTAATGAAGATTTTTCTTTATTAATGCAAGTTATTATTTCTGATAGCATTGCTGCAATAATTTCACATCCTGCAACATCGATATCGTTAAAATGATACTTACATAAAGAGCAATCATTATCTTTAACCGTGACGATCTTATTTGTTTCATCAAAATCCACTGAAACCGAGCTATTTAAGATTTTTTTATAGATTGTGGTTATTACATCATTTAAATTAGCTTTATTTACAATATCAATTGGTTTCCAATATTTTATATAAGTTCGGGCAATATTTCGCCCCATTCTCCTAAAATTCTCTCTTATTTCGGACACTTCATTGAGTTTCATAAATCTCTCTAAATGATAAACCATATTACGCATTTGATTCATTGTAGCATCTGACTGTATCAGATCATCTCTTGTTAAATTCATTCTTCACGCACTCTAGGGAAATCTAGTTGAATAATAAATGAAAAATAAACATCAATATTAATATTTTCAATTAGAATCATATATGATTAGTATGTTTTTCAAGCAAGAATTATAATTTAGTAAATCATTTATAGACATAATAAATAAAATTTCATGATAAAATATTGAGGTGACTAATATAGACACTCAAATGGAAATCATATGGTTGGGTCACGCATGCTTTAAAATCAAGATGTTTAGTGGAAGGGTTATATATCTAGATCCTTATAATATTAAAGATGGAGAAGAAAAAGCGGATATCATAGTGTCTTCACACACACATGGTGATCATTTTTCGAAATCAGATATTAAAAAAATTTGGCAAGACGATACAGTTTTATTAGGTCCTATTAGCATTGCAAACAGTTTAAAGAAATTTGGTGGTCAAGGCTTGGAAATCGGTGAAGAATTTGCGTATAAAGATTTGTCAATCGAATTGTTTCCTGCCTATACAATCGAGAAAATAACGCATCCAAAAAGCAATAATTGGACGGGAACGATAATAGAATCAGCTGGTAAAATTGTTTATCATGCAGGTGATACTGAAAGAATCCCTGAAATGAAAGATTTAAAGACCCGAAATATTACTGTAGCATTATTACCTTGCGGAGGGACATATACTATGGATTTTGAAGAAGCATCTAATGCTGCTGTGGATATTCAACCTGAAATAGTAGTACCAATGCATAATTGGGAAAAAGATTTAAATATCTTCAAAGAAATTATGGCAAAAAAAGACTCTAACATAAGAGTAGAAATTTTAACTGAAAAATCCTTAAAAATATAAGATTATTTTTTTTTTATTTGTAAAGTACAATTAAAAAGAATTTAATTCTTAGTTGTTTTATTAATCCGAGAAGAGATTTTTATGATAGTATACAATGTTGGTATAAGAGGAGGTCTTAAAAAAATAAGGAAAGCAGATTTTAATGAAGATGAAGTGTATTTAATAGATGATACAAAATCATTGTATATATGGTTAGGATCAAGTATATCTAAGAAAAGAAAAGAATTGTCGGTAAATAAAGCAAATTTATTGAACAATAAAAAGGAAATACCCGTTAGTATTCAAATCGTAAACCAAAATAAAGAATTTGGTTCATTTTTAGATATAAAAGATTTATTACAGAAAGGTATAAACCCTAAGCAGGATTTAGATAGAAGACCAGAATTAGAAATACAATATGAAGAAACTGTAGAGCTTATTGATGCTGGAATAAATCCAGATTTAGAGGCAGAAATCACAATTGCAGCGCATAAGCTTTCTCAAGAAAACAAATCGTATAAAGAGTTGTGTAGTATATTAGCCCAATTGCAGCTTAATTTATTAAAAGATTCAAAAAGCATGTTAAAGAAGGATATAGAAAAAAAAACTCTAGAAATCTTTAAGTCTTCTTCTACATACGAAGAATTATGTTGGTTAATTGCTGAATTGAAAGCAATTAAAAATAAACATTCATTTACTTCATAATTACTAAAATTTCCGCGATTACTAATTTTAAATATAGTAGAATTGATATTTTTCCAATTCTTTTAGCTGTGAAAAAAATACACGCCTTTTCTAAGATGTATATTAATGCTTTATAATTGATACTAATAAAAGCAATTAAATATTTATTCTGACTAATATTAAACATACACACTTACAATCTACTTTTAAAAATATTGAGATTATCAAACTGATTTATCATGACAAGAATCGAAGAACTAAAAGATTATGGGATCGAAATTGCTGATAATATGAAGGAAGGAAATGTGATTATAGATGTTTTCACTCAATGGTGCGGTCCATGTAAATTCTTGTCTCCAATTTTGGAGAAACTTAATAATGAAGGCCTATTTGAGTTAATTAAAATTGATCTTGACGAAAATAGACCCCTCGGTAATAAATTTGGTATAACCGCTATTCCGACTCTTCTTTTCTTCAAAAATGGAGATCTATTTGATGGGATTATTGAAATTCAAGGTCAACCGCTTGTTAGGAACGGGATAATGATTGGAGCGGCAAATGAAAATACTATTAGAGAAATTGTTGGAAAAATGAATTAAGTTAGTATTGTTTAAACTACAATTACAGCATCCAAAGTAAACCCCTATAACATATATTTTATTTTTTTTGTTCATAAAATGGTTAAAAATCTATTTTTTTTAAATAGGATTTAACCACCTTATATTTTTTGAATGTTATTAAAAAGAAATAATTAAAAATTAAAGATAGATTTATGATAGTAAGTAATAATAAAACTAAATCAACAATTATGGCAACAATAGATTTTGAATTTCGAAATCAAATTATCCAATCCGACATTGGTAATACGCTAGCTTATTGCTATCAATGTGCTACTTGCAGTGGAGCGTGTCCTGTAGCACAAATAACAAATGGTCGATATAATCCTAGAAGGCTTATTTTAGATGCGCTTCTTGGGTTAAAAGAGAAAATTTTTGGTAAAGAAAATGCTTTTAATATATGGGGATGCACAGTATGTGATACTTGCGATGAGGTATGTCCTCAAAAAGTGGAGCTCACAGAAATTTTTACCATTTTGAAAAATATTAGCGTTGAAAAAGGTGAAGCACCAGACTACTATACAACACAAGCTTCCACTATTTTAGAAAACGGTAAAGCCATTCCAATGCAACCTGCTATAGAAAGAAGAAGAGATCAACTCGGATTGCCAAAAGTAATTCCTCCAGATGTAGAAGAAGTAAAAAAACTATTAGGAGCTACAAAGTTAGAGGATAAAATTAAAAAAGAAGAATAATCTTCTTCATTACTCTTTTTTAAAAAAATTATCAGGGAATTAACATCCCCTTAAGTTAATAAAGCTTAAATTGAAATAGTAGATGAGCTTAATCTATAGTATATAAAAATATTAATATGTGAATTTTTGATGAGAAGACCAATAATCGGTGGGAATTGGAAGATGAATAAAGGTATACCTTTCGAGGCTGCAGAAATGCTGAAAAAGTTGATTCCACTAGTGAAAAACATAGACAATGTCGATATTGTAATTACTCCACCATATACTGTTTTATTTCCTATGATTGAATTAACTAAAAATACGAACATAATGATAGGAGCACAAAATATGTATTTCGAGGAAAAAGGTGCCTTTACTGGCGAAATCTCTCCTGTTTTCTTAAAAGAATTAGGATGTAGCTATGTTATTTTGGGTCATAGTGAAAGAAGAGATATTCTAAAGGAAACCGATGAAATTGTAAATAAAAAACTGAAAAAGGCTTTGAATTTTAACCTGAAACCTATTGTATGTATTGGAGAACACTTGAAGGAGAGAGAAACACATAAAACAAAAGAATATATAGAGAAACAATTTAGACTTTCTTTTAAAGATTTGAGTGGTGAAGAAATACGAAAAACAGTTATAGCTTATGAGCCAATTTGGGCGATAGGGACGGGAAGGACTGCTACTCCGGAACAAGCTGAAGAAATTCATATTTTTATACGCGATTTGATTACAAATGTTTATGATAGTAAAACTGCAAATGCCGTCAGAATCCAATATGGAGGTTCTATAAAACCTAGTAATGCAAAAGATATTTTCAAAAAGGAAAACATTGATGGAGGTTTAGTTGGGGGCGCTTCCCTCCAAGCTGAGTCATTTAGTGAAATAATTGAAGCTGCAAATAATTCTCCTTTTTAATATCTAACACGCTTTTACTTAGTTTATCCTAAAATTTGATCAAACCTAGATGCAAGTTTTCCTGGAAATTCACCTAAATATGATTGTGGATCTGCAAAAAGTAAATAAAAATAAGGCTCAAACAGGTCATTAATAGTTGGACCAACTCCTGATTTTATTATATAGACCCATAACTGTTCATTTGAAAAATAAGATTGTCGGTAAATCCATTCAAGCGTTGAAATATTCGGAAATACGTTAATGTTTCTTAAAATAGAGTCTATATCTGCCAATGAATATAATATCCCGAAACTCATGATTGGTGAAAGATCAAACGATGTTATACATATACCTCTAAGCCCATAACTACTCATTTCTTTTAAAAAATCATCTGCTAAACTAGTAATCGCTTCTTTTTGCGCTTCGACGCGGCTTCTAGCTTCTTTATCAGTTAGGATTTCGATAATTTTATCCTCTTCATTTTGTAGCAATTCTAGAGCTGCATCAAGAGGAATTTTATCTGCGATAACTAAATTATAAATATTTTTGATTTTTGCATTAACAGACTTTTGAAGGAGATATGGCTCAGTTTGAGTCGTGATTAGTACATCCCCTTTATATTGATTGTCATCGGAACTATCAGGTTTTTTTTTTCTTGATTTAAATTCTAACATTTCAATTTTTTTATCAATATTTCTAGCAAACTCAAATAGTGCGGAAACTAATCCTGCGTTGAGTTCAAATGAGCTAACGGGATCTAATTTCGTCAATGGTTCTAAATTCTGTTGCGTGAAGTCAAAAAATCTTAAAGTTAAATTCACTCCACTTGGAGGAGTATTTAAAATTAAATTATAATATGGAAAGCCTGTATTGGTAATAACAGATAACTCATAAAATGTCATATTAATTATTAATCTAAGAAAAATTTGAAGATTGAAATATAATTAAATCATAATTATAGATTTGGTAATATATATTTAAATTAATTGAGTTAATAGCATAGTTTCATTTAAAAAAACTAATAAAACTTCCGAGAATATAAAAGAGAAAAAACAGAGTTAAATTTCTTATTTTATTATTATCGTAGGTTTCCCAGGTAACCCTTGAGCCGCTTTGTTTTCTTGCGATTCATTTTCGGGGATGATACTTACTTTACATTTATATTTCTTTTCATAAATATTTTTAATCTCAAAAAAGAAATTAAATTCATCTATGGCATTTATTGGTGATTTAACATATTTCCCAAGATTCTTCAATACTTTAATGACTGTTTGAGAAACAAAATTCCCCTTTGGTTTAAATTCTTTATTTTCCATTAATTTTCCAATTATTTCTCTTTGATCCTTTGATTTTTCTGCTAATGAGAGAAGTTTCAGCATTAAATCGAATTTCCATTCAGCTGCAATAATAATCATCATCTCATTCAGTTTTTCTTTCTTAATAATTTGAATTATATGATTAATTGAGTCAATAGTATTATTCATTAAATTCCATTTGTAATCATTTTCAACAGAAAGGATATTTTTATCGTATTTAGGCCAAAGGGCTAAACTTAAAAAGCCCTTTTTTCCCATTTGCTCCCATACTTCCTCAGTCATATGAGGTATAAACGGATGAAGTAATAATGCTAAATTCTCTTTACATTTGTCAAAAACTTCCTTATAAACTCCCTCAGACTTATACCTATTTAGTTCGGAAGTAAATTGGATGATTTCGTTAATGGCATCTCTAATTGACAATATACTTAACGACTCGCTTACGATTTTTATTGTTTTATTAAGGTAATATTCAATAAGCGTATCTCTAATTATTTTTTCATTTCTGACGGTTTCTGGGGGTTCTGTTAATAATGTAAATGTGTTTTTTACATATTTGAAAGCAAAATCTACACCTTCATCAGACCATTCTAATCCTGATTTAGGGCTCGCTCCAAATAAAATAAAAAACCTCGCGGCATCCGCTCCATATTTATTCATAATGCCGATGGGATCAACTGTGTTACCAAGGCTCTTGCTCATTTTTACACTTTTTAAAATGAATTCAGTTCCACACCGTTTACAACTTTTATCGTGCATTTCTGCTTTCATTGCGAAGGTTTCACATTCAGAACAGAAAGGATGAGCTTTATTTATCATTCCTTGAGTAAGTAATCGTTGAAACGGCTCACTATATGATTGAAGACCAATATCACGAGCTACTTTAGTGAAAAAACGAGCGTAGAGTAGGTGCATTATCGCATGTTCTATCCCACCAATGTATTGATCGACATTCATCCAATAATCTGCTATTTCTTTTTTATAGGGCAACTCTTTTTCATATGGATCACAAAATCTAAAGAAATACCAGGAACTGTCAACAAAGGTATCCATCGTATCAGTTTCTCTTTTTGCTTGTTTCCCGCATTTTGGACAAGGCACATTAATAAAATTCTTACTAGTATTAAGAGGATTTCCTTTTCCCGTGAACTGCACATCTTTTGGAAGTACTACTGGTAGATCTTTAAATGGTACAGGAAGTGTTCCACAATTATCGCAATAAATCACTGGTATGGGACAACCCCAATACCGTTGTCGAGAAATCAACCAATCTCTTAACTTATAATTGACAGTTTCTTCTCCCATATTAATGGATTCTAACTTTTTAGAAATTGATTTTATAGTGGATCGATTATCCATACCGTTAAATTCATCAGAATTAACTAAAATTCCATCCCCTTCGTAAGCTCTTGTCATCTTATTCACATTTAATTCATAGTCAAATGGTTGAATAACAATTTTTATTGGAATATCATATTCTTTAGCAAATTCAAAATCTCGCTGATCATGTCCAGGAACTGCCATTACTGCTCCCGCACCATATTCGTAAATGACAAAATTGCCTACATATATGGGTATTTGTTCCTTAGTTATGGGATTAATAGCAAGTTTACCAATGAAAATTCCTTTTTTCTCGATGTCAAGATTAGTTCTTTCAAATTTGTCTTGTTTCATTACTTCAAGGTAAAAATTATCAAAAACATCCTTATATTCTGTATCCATTACCCATTCTTTTATCCAAGGATGTTCTGGTGCGAAAACCATAAAAGTGACGCCATATAATGTATCAGCCCGAGTAGTGAAAATATCGATTGTGCGATCTTCCCCAACAATGGGAAATCGAATAATGCTCCCTTCAGATCTCGAAATCCAATTTCTTTGCATCATTTTTACTTTTTCTGGCCAGTCTACCGTGTCTAAACCATTAAGAAGTTCCTCAGCATATTTGCGGATCTTTAAGAACCATTGGGTTAAAAATTGTTGTTCTACATCAGAACTACATCGCCAGCACTTACCACCTTGTACTTGCTCGTTAGCTAATACAGTAAGACAATCTGGGCACCAGTTAACGTAACTCTCTTGTCGATATGCTAAGCCTTTCTCGTACATCTTTAAAAAGAACCATTGATCCCATTTGTAGTAATTAGGATCGTGACTATATACCATTCGAGTCCAATCATACGAAAGTCCTATACGTTTTTGTTGGTTTTGAATTGATTCAATATTCAAATCGGTCCATTCTTCAGGATCTACCCCATGATCAATAGCCGCATTTTCAGCAGGCAATCCATAACTATCGTATCCCATTGGATACAAAACATTAAAGCCCTTCATTCTCTTATATCTTGCAAATGAGTCCCCTATTGAATAATTACGCAAATGTCCCATATGTAATTCGGAGCTGGGGTAAGGATACATCTCCAAAATGTAGTATTTTTCTTTTGCATTTTTACTCATATCTTCTTTAACTTCGAAGATTTTCTTTTCTTCCCATTTTTTTTGCCATTTTTTCTCGATTTTTTGAAAGCTGAATTCGTTTAAAGTCATTTTATATCATATTATCTTTTATAACTTGCTTGTTAAAAATATAAACTGAAATAATTTATACAATAAATTTTTTTTGAAATGAGGTATATTCTTAATCAAAAAGATTATAGTAACTGTAATATTTGTATGACCAGTGACAGTTGAAAAGATTAGGGTTTCAATAGGTAGTGCTTCACTACTTGGATTATATGAGACTAAAAAATTTAAAGATGTACCTACAACATGCTATATAATGACCTATACAGCAGGTCATTGCAGTGCAAATTGTGGTTTTTGCCCACAAGCTAGAGAATCAAGAAGTTCCATTGAATTATTATCGCGTGTTAGTTGGCCAGTTTTTAGTTTTAAAGATTTTTTGACGAAATTGAATTACATGCCACATACAAAAAGATTTAAAAGAATTTGTATTCAAACCTTAAATTATTTACAAAATTTTCAAGATCTTATAGAAATTGTTTCCCAGATTAGAAAAAAATGCAATATTCCTATATCTATTGCAATACCGCCTATGGGGAAAGAAAATTTAGAAAGATTAAAACTTCTCGGTGTGGATCGGGTAGGTATAGCTCTTGATGGTGCTACGCCTGAAATTTTTGAACGCATAAAAGGAAAAGTAGTAAAAGGACCTTATAATTGGAATAACCACATTCAAAAACTCAAAGAAGCGCTTACAATTTTTGGAGAGGGAAATGTTACAACGCATTTAATCGTGGGATTGGGAGAGACAGCATTTGCAATCTTGAAAATGATTAAAAAACTTCACGATTTAAGAATAAGAGTAAGCCTTTTTGCATTTATGCCCATAAAAGGGACATTACTTGAAAATTTAAGCCAACCAGATTTACTAAATTTTAGAAAAATACAATTAGGAAGATATCTTCTAGTGAACGATAATAGAACTCTTAAGGACTTTACTTTCAATAATTTTGGCGCAATTGTAAAATTTAATTTAAATGAGAAGGAGTTATGGGATAATATTTGTAATACGGATGCGTTTTTAACTTCGGGTTGTCCAGGTTGTAACCGTCCTTACTATACATCAAGACCTTCGGGTCCCATTTATAATTATCCTAGAACATTATTAACACATGAGATGGAAGATATTTTTAAAAGTTTAATTAATGTTGTTCATAATAAATAGTGGTAAATAGCTTGAGAGAATGGAGATTTCTTCCCTTAGAAACTAGAAATGGATATTGGAATATGGCTTTAGATGAAGCGATACTAAATGCAGCTATTGAAAAAAAAATTCCTAACACTCTAAGGTTTTTCAAATGGGAGCCATCAACTGTATCTATTGGAAGAAATCAAAGTATTTCTAACGAAGTAGACTTGAATGTAGTTAGAGAAAAAGGTTTCAATGTTGTAAGGAGAATAACTGGAGGGGGTGCTGTATTCCATGATAGCACTCGTGAAATTACATACTCTATTGTATGTCCTTTGAAATTTCTAGAAAACCTTAATGCTAAGAATGTGATTGAGCAATTTGAGATTATCGAGGCGGGTATTGTTAATGGTTTATCACAATATGGCTTGCAGCCTCAAAAAGGAGTTATTCATTGCCCTGCTATTTTTTTAGATGGAAAGAAATTTTCAGGAAATGCACAGATAAGAAAGAAGGGGTATCTCCTTCAACACGGAACAATTTTATTGGAACTTGATCCTAACCTTATGTATTCCGTTTTAAAAGCACCTTATAATATAGGGAAAACTAAAATGGTGAAATCTGTATTTGCGAAGTGCATCGGCATCAAAGAACGATTAGACCAATATGATGAAACGGAATTCTTATTCTATCTTAAAGCTGGTTTCGAGGCGACATTAAGAATTAAATTAATAGATGGAAATTTCACGGATTATGAATTAAATTTAGCAGATAAACTTGTGTCCAAAAAATATTCTAATAAGAAATGGCTGGAAAAATATGACTGAGATTAAGGATCTAGTTAAGAGATTTGAATTAGGTAATCAAACATGGTCAGATTATGAAAAATTGTTAAAACTTGACGATAGAGAATTAGAGCCGATTTTAAATCTTGCTTATAAATTAAAGAAGAAAAAAAGTGGAAATCTATTAAAAATTTATATCCCCAATAAACGGTTTCCAGCCATCAGTATTACTGGAAGTGAATGTTCATTACACTGCGAACATTGTAATAAAAAATATCTAGATGGTATGAAACCAATCCTAACTAATTCCGAATTAAAATCCTATTTGCTAGAATTATATAGTAATGGTGGAATCGGTGTTTTACTTTCGGGAGGATGTCTTCCCGATGGTTCAGTTCCTTTATTAAACTTTCTAGATACCATTAAAGAAATCAAGAAGAGAACTAATTTAATAATCAACGCTCATACTGGGTTGCTTAGTGAAGAAACTGCTAGACAATTAGCACTTGCAGGTGTTGATATCGTTTCTTTTGATGTTACAATGGATAAAGACGTAATAAACAATATTTACCATTTAAACAAAGATATTGACGATTATAAAAAAGCAATCCGTTTCATGCAAAAATATGGAATAAATATCGTTCCTCATATTTGCATAGGGTTATTTTATGGAAAGATTCACAAAGAATTGGAAACAATTAAGTTTTTGAAAGAATCGGGACTAGATCCCTCTTTAATAGTATTGATTGCTTTAATCCCTCCAAATAATTCTGGAAATAATTTTCTTAGACCTCAACCGAGTGATATCGCAAAAATTATTGCGATTACTAGATTTGTCTACCCAGACGCAGAAATTTCCTTAGGGTGTATGAGGCCAAGAGGGGAAGTGAAATTAGAGATAGAAAAATATGCAATTAGAGCTGGGATAAATAGAATTGAAATACCTTCAAAAAATACATTAAAATGGGTAAAAAATAATGATCCTGAAGTTGTCTTCAATTTCTTCTCAGCTTGTTGTGCGATTCCAGATAAATTTGAAAAATACGCAGAAAGCAAGGATTCAGATTTAAAGAATTATAAGATTTAATTTTTAAACAAGGAGATTTAAGATTATGAGAGGAAATATAGAAATTATCGGACTAGAAAATATCCCCCTAATAAAACCCGGAGACAATATTCCATTAATAATTTTTAATGCTTTAACAAAAAACAGTATCTCGTTAGAAGATGGAGACATTGTGATTATTGCCCAAACTATAATATCGAAAAGTCTGGGAAGACTAAGAAATATAGAAGATATCATCCCAAGTCAAGAGGCTATCGATCTGCACGATATAATGGCTCCATTGATAAGAAAAAATAATTTACCTGATAAAAGTCCTGAACTAATTCAAGCAATATTAGATGAATCCAGACACGTTTTGAAAGCAGAGCATGTAATGATTGTTGAAACGAACCACGGTTTTATATGTGCAAATGCAGGTATTGATAAATCTAATGTCGGAAAAGGGGATGTAATTTCTCTGCTCCCTTTAGATTCAGATAACGAAGCCGAAAAAATCCGGTTTTCTCTTCAAAAATTAACAAAAAAAAAAATTGCTGTATTAATTTCAGACTCGTTTGGAAGATCGTTTAGATTGGGGGCAGTAGGAGTAGCCCTAGGTGTTTCTGGAATATCTCCAATATTGGACAAGCGAGGTAGTAAGGATTTATATGGGAAAGAATTACAGAGTACAATCATCGGGCAGATTGACAGTTTGGCTTCTGCTGCTCAATTGGTTATGGGAGAAGCGGACGAAGGTCTACCAGTTGTTATAATCAGGGGATATAAATATTCAATAATGGAAAAAGCTTCTATAAACCAAATTTTAAGAAAAAGCGAGATAGATTTATTTAGAGAGAAATGCATAAATGGTAATTTTGAAACTATTCTTAAATCTCGGAGAAGTTATAAATCAGAGTTTAATGATAAAGAAATTAGTATTAAACTGATAGAAGACTGTATAGATATAGCTCGATGGTCTCCAAGTGCTCACAATGGCCAATTCTGGAGATATACTATAATTGAAAAGGGAAAGATTCGTGAAACTTTGATTAAGAAGATGAATTCTAAATTGAAAGAAGACTTGATATCAGAAGGCAAATCAGATAATTATATTTTTAAGAAAATAAATAAAACAGGAAATCAATTTCTCAATTCACCTTATTTAATACTCCTATGTATGGATGCACACGATTTAGAGACCTATTCAGATAATAAACGAGAATTAAATGAGTATATTATGGGTGTCCAGAGTGTAAGCGCCTCAGCAACCTATTTACTTCTTGCATTTGAAAATAAAGGATTATCAGCGTGCTGGTATTGCGCACCTTTATTTGCAAAAGAAATTATCAAGGAAGTACTAAAACTACCAAGTTCTTTCGTACCTATGGCATTTTTTACAGTAGGTTATTCAACTAAAACAACTCAAAAACCATATCGTAAAGAATTGAAAGATATTATCTTTAAAATAAGTAAAGAAGAATGAGCGTTAAAATATGGATGATTTTTACTATTTAGTACTTGCAGGTGGAGTAGGAGCGGCTAAATTTATAGAAGGATTGGCGAATGTAATTGATCCCGCTTTATTAAAGATCATAATAAATACTGGTGACGATATAGAATTATACGGTTTACAAATCTGCCCTGATATTGATATAATAACTTACACTTTGGCGGGAATTGTAGATAAAGAAAAAGGATGGGGTTTTCAAGACGAATCTTTTAATTGTTTAAAATCTTTAAAACAATTTTACGATTTTAAGTGGTTTAATTTAGGAGACAAAGACTTAGCAACACACATATATAGAACTGATCTTTTTAAGAAGGGATTTAGTAAAGCAGAAATCACTATGAAAATAGCTGAAAAAATGGGGATAACATCTCATCTCATACCAATGACTAATGAGAGTGTTCAAACAATAATTACAACCGATTCAGAAGAAATGCATTTTGAAGAATTCTTCATTAGATACAATTGTAGACCAAGAATATTAGATATTAAGTTCCAAGGCATTGATAAAGCAAAACCAGTTCAGGGTGTACTTGATTACATAATGCATGCTGAGAGAGTTCTAATTTGTCCTTCGAATCCTGTAGTTTCCATTGGAACTATACTTATGATTCCGGGAATTAGGAAAACATTAAAAAACATCAAGCAAAAAGTAATTGCTATAAGTCCAATTATAGAAGGGGCAACAGTAAAAGGTCCAGCAGATAAAATGATGAAACATCTGGGACTCGAAGTTTCTTGTGTTGGAGTGGCGCATTATTATAGAGACATAATAAGCCATTTCATCATTGATAATAAAGATTGTGCATTAAAGCCGATAATTAAGGAAATGGATATAAA
>Ga0307376_10002038_pt1 | contig 20458 bp, 27 predicted proteins | sample TR2MG_FD_202536 | JGI IMG/M metagenome (GOLD analysis project Ga0307376, IMG submission 202536) | Soil microbial communities from Risofladan, Vaasa, Finland - TR-2 | ecosystem: Environmental > Terrestrial > Soil > Coastal area > Acid sulfate soil | place: Finland: Risofladan, Vaasa | collected...
AAAAGACATGCACGAAGCCAAGACTTGCTCCGGCAGTGTCGAGGTGGAGTTCCCGGACGGGACGAAGTTGCCTCCATCGAAAGAGCACTTCAACGAGCCTTCCGGACGCTGCCACGACTGCAACATCGAGCACGGCGGCGTCCATCATCCGGGGTGCGATGTCGAGCGGTGCCCTCGGTGCGGGGGGCAACTGATCTCCTGCGGCTGTCTCGACGAAACATGAGACCCGTTTACGGACGGGATGGAGGATAGCGATCATGAAGATGAAGGAAGTCCATGCGGCTCTCCAAGAGATGGACGAGATTCGGGCCATGCTCGGGCATACTGGGTTCCCCCAAGGCGACCCCCTACGGAGTGGCGTGGGGGATCTCATTGAGAAGGGGCAATACCGGCCGCACGGGAGCAAGATCACCTATGAGGTCGAAGGTGTTTTCACCCTCGAAAATGGCGTGATCATCCTTGGGCGAGACCCCGGGATCAACGAGTACGCCGTGTTCCAAACGTCTTTCCGCAAGAGAGAAGTGCCGGTGGACAAGTTCGTGGGGGCTTCCAAGGCGAAAGCCGCGTCGATGTTCAAGGACATGATCAAGGACGCCCTCAAGGCGTGGAAGAAGTGACCCCCGGTTGTAGTTGCGGCCGGAAACACGAAGGCTAACTGCGACCGACTTTGGGGTAGAGTGTCAAAGGGTGAAATATGCTCGTTGAAGGCGCTATCGGGGATGCTTACGGGGGAGGTCGAGAGGCCCGGCCCGACAAGGAAGTTGCCGCCAACAACGACTGCTTGACCTATGTTCAGCATCAAAAGTGGACGGAGATGACGCCGGGCTGGTACACCGATGACACGCAAATGGCCCTGAGTTTGAGCGAATTCATGCTTTCGGGACAGCAGTTGACCACGCTCAACTGGGCCAGTGCCGTCGTCGATACTTTCAAGCGGGATCCCCGACCCGGGTACTCCCAGGGCTTCTACAAGATCCTCCAAGAGGTCGAAGACGGCCATGATCTCATGACCCGAATCGAGCCCCACAGTCGGAAGAACGGCGGGGCGATGAGGGCATTTCCTCTCGGACTCCTCAAGGACACCGAGACGGTCATCGACCGTGCGATGTGGCAAGCTGCCCTGACGCACGCCACGAGGGACGGGATGTTGGCGGCAGCGGCCAGCGCCTTGATGACGCACTACTTCTACCACGACCTTGGGTACATGGCGGACATGGCCTTCTGGTTGGAAGACACTCTCAAGATCCGTCCCGGCGATTGGCTGACGGTGAACAAACTTACCGCCCGGCAGTGGGAGGGGCGGGTCGGCTTCGACAACGGCAAGGACACGATCTGCGCCGTCGTCACGGCTCTGATGACCAAGGGGTCTCTGACCGGCATCCTCAAGAAGGTCGTCGGATTTGGTGGCGACACGGACACGACGGCGACGATCGCCATGGCTGCGGCCTCGTTCTCTAAGGAAATCGCCCAAGACCTCCCCAAGCCTCTGTACGACGGTCTCGAAGATGGCTCCTACGGGCTGCGCTACCTAGAGCGGCTCGACAAAAGGCTCCGTAGGGAGTTCCCTACTGAAGGGGCCAATGCGCTTCCTCCGGATCCTGTTGGGACAGAGGATTCGGACGGCATCCTCGACCTGTTCCCCACTCCGGGCCGGTAGTCTCCCGATAGAAGCCCCTGGGTAGGCCAGGGGCGCTATGATCATCTCGCCAGACGACTACCTCTACACGACTGATCCCGAGACAGGTCGCTCCCGCTACGTCTGGAATCGGGAGACTTTGAACGCTGCCTGGGGCTCCACGTTTCGGAAAGCCAAGGCAGCTCTCCGGAGCCCGAAGTTCAAGAAGCTCGTCCTCTTGATCGGAATCCCTGCCTCGGGAAAGAGCACCTGGCTCAAGTCCCACCAGGAGCCGGATGCGGTCTACATCGACGCCACGTTCGTCAAGGCCCGTGACCGGAAGAAGCCCATCCAGATCGCCAAAGCGACGGGGAAGAGGGTCGAGGCGGTCATCTTGGATACCCCGATCGCCGTGTGTCTCGACCGGAATCAGTGCCGAACTCCTGACCGGGAGGTGCCCGAGGACGTGGTGATCAACATGGCGGTAAGCCTGACTCAGGAGATGCCGACTGCGGCCGAAGGCTTCGACAAAATCATCAAAGTTCATGGGAAAACCGCCGCCCAGCATCCCCCCGGATGGAAGAAACGAAAGGGTGCAAATGGCATCTGGGACATCTACGAGCACAAATCAGGACGTGTTCGAGTCCAAGACACCAAGAGGACTCACCCGGAGCGGTATCAGATTTTGGGTAGACCCGAGACAAGCAGCCTGGTGCTAGAAGGCCAATTACGGACAAGCCCCAACAACCAATGGCTGGAGTATCGCGGAACATCCAATCTGAAGGATGCTTTCAGACAAGCCGGGCAGATCGTGAAACAAATGCGAGTAGCAAGTCAGAATGGCGGCATCGTGGAGGTCCCCAGTCACTTCCACCCGGTCACCCTGGAGCCCCCGAAGGCCAAGCGGGAGAAGTTTCCCTTCGAGGGCTTCATCGACTTCCAAGGAATCGAGATCGACGTCGAGAACGACGCGGGCTCGACTCGAAAAGGCACGGACCCTGACGGGACTCCGTGGAAAGTCGAGATGTTCTACCCCTACGGGGAAATCCGGGGCACCGAGGGCACAGACGGGGACAAGCTAGATGTCTACGTCGGGCCGAATCACGACGCCTCTCTAGTGGTCGTCATCCACCAGGCCGATCCCGAGACCGGCGAGTACGACGAAGACAAGGTGATGCTGGGGTTCGATTCGGTCGAGGAAGCGATCGGAGCCTACAAGAAACAGTACAGCAAGCCGGGCTTCTACCGGGACGGTGAGCACACCGAAATGCCCATCGGCCAGTTCTGGCGATGGGTTCAGGACAGGGACAACATGGGCGAGAAGATCGACAAAGATGCCGCTTTGGCGGCTCGGATCGCCTCCCGGCACCTGGCCGGAGAGATGCGAAACACCAAGAGAGCAGCCCGAACGAAGTACCCGAACATCCTCCAGGCCATCGAGCCCTACTTCGATGACCCGGACGAGGCTGGATATGCCGTCGATGACTTGGTCGGAGAACTCCGAGGCCGGGTGATGGAATCGTTCAAGGGCCTCGAAAAGACCCTGAAGCCCATCAAAGCGATTGGGCACAACAACGAAATGGACGGCAGGGAAACGGAGAATATCGACTACTCCTATACAGTGTATTTCCCTGAGGAGGTTCTCCTCAGAGGAACCCTCAAAGCGGGGCTCAAGGAGACGTGGCGGGATGCTCTCCGAACGAACGGCTACCTGAAACACGGGGCGGAGCGTGTGCCCCTCTCCCCGGTGGTGCTCAAAGAGATCACCATGATCGTCAAAGAAGACATAGATTGGAGGGATCTATTAGGGAACGAACTCGACCCGGATACCGAAGAGATGATCGAGACCTGGATGTATCACAAGGACATCATCGAGATCGATGCGAAGACGGTTGAGTACGACGAGTATACGGGCGAAGAAGAAACATGGCCTGAGAGCGATGAGCCGGAGGTTTACTTCCGGATGAAGCCCGTCAGCAATAGGGTCAAAACCGAGGTGGGTTTCCAGGGGACAAGTGTCGTGCTCAGAGTGACGATGCCCGTCGCCATCAGCATCGACAGGGTAGTGGCCCCTCAGGACTACAACTACCACGAGAGCCGGTACGCAGCCGAGCACAAGGACAAGGTTCCCGGCGGCCGGGCCGACAAGAAAAAGCCCGAGGATTTCGACCCCAAAGAGCTTGCGATGGGCATCAAGGTCGAGCGGGAGCATACCGACGATCCGGACATGCCCCGAGAGATCGCCATGGATCATCTCACCGAGGATCCGAAATACTACACCCATCTCAAGGAGATGGAAAACAAGTACGTGAAAGGAGCGGCGAGGGGCCCCAAACCACCCTCGAAGGCCGAGATCAATCACGCTACACATCTGCTCGAACAAGGCAAAAAAGGCGGCTGGTGGGAGGACGCGATCCCTCCGCCGGAAACCCTCAAGGAGATGGGCCCGGCGGATATCTCGGCCCTCATCGACAATCTGAAGAAGAAGCGCCCCTTCAAAATCAAGTTCTACGGGAACGGTCAAGTCATGTTCACCAAGAAAGCTGGGACAGCCCGGTATCCGAACAACATCCGGGGAGCGGATCTCCACGAGATCATGGAAAACCGTCGTCAGGCGTCCCTCAGTCCGTTGGAGCGGGGGTGGTCGAAGCTCGCCGAGGCCGTCTACAACAAGATGAAGGGGAACGTCACCATGAGCAGCCCCAGGATCGATCAGGCGGTCGCGCAGGCCCAGAAGGATCTGGCCCAGATTGCCGGTGAGGATGTGGCCCAGGAGATGATTAAGGCCAAAAAGGCCCGTGATGGAGCTTCGAACCACATGACCATATTTACCCCAAAGGAGACGAGTAAGATCCTCAAGGGGCTCATCGCAGAAATCCAAAAAGAACAGGAGGGCCTCCCTAAGTCCGAGGCGAAATACCCTGCCAGGGAGGAGTTGCAAGGCCGTCTCCAACGGGCTGCCCAGCAAGGGGATTGGAAGTCCCTCGGCATCGGTCACGCACAGAAGGGCAGCAACGAAGCCTACTTCATGGTCATCGACTGGCCTGGTGGTCGGACCCTCCGCAAAGAGTTTGGGCTCCCTGAGGGGGGCCACGATTTCCACGTCACCCTCGGTTTCAAAGGCGGCGATGTCCACGGCGTGCCGAAGGACAAACGGACATTGGTCAAGATGGCGTCCCGGACGGCGGCTCTGATTCAGGCTTGGGGCATCCCCGAGGAGCTTGATGACGAGATTGAGATCACCTTCGAGCCGGACGGCGACTGGCTGAACGGGTGATGGCGTGATCAAGAAGATCGAGTTCCAGATCATCGAGAGCGGCCCGGGGCCGTCCGTACCCGACCCCGCAGAACCGGTCGAGGCTGAAGAAACCTCTTGGGGGACTCTCGTGGGGCTAGGCCCCACGGACCCTGACCACCCCTACGGACTCGAAATCTCGGTCGTCTTGAGGTACGGTGATAGCGAGGTTCCCCTCATCCAAGAGTTCCTCGACAAGTTCCGGGAGATGGAAGAAGCCCTCGACGAAAAGGTGGTCGAAACAGATTAAGTTAAGGTCGGTTTTCGGGTAGTAGATCCTGGAGATCGACCATGCAAGTGACGAACGCCCTCACCCCCGCCCTCGCTTCCACGCTCTCGGGAATTCCCGGCGACCTCAATCAAGGGACGGTTGTGTCCGTCGAGGTCCGGAAGAAGGGGGTCCAGAGAGGGCCTGCCGGAGCCCGGACAGTCTACAATGACGATTTCGTCCATGTCCTGGTATGGTCGGGGTTCTCCTACCGTGATCTCGTGGCTCGGTCTCAGGCCAAACTCGAAGCCCTCAGGGCAGCCCGGAAGGGGAAATTCATCCAGAGTTTCCTCGGAGACGTCCAGAAGGTCTGTCCGGCGGCCACGATGGAGGACGTGTGTGCGGCCATCCAAGAGACGGAGAACGCCATGTCGAGGGCCCTCCGGCGTGAGGAAGAGATGGAGGGCGATCTCGACCCCCAGGTGCGGAATCTACCGCCCTCGGTCTGGGCTCCCCTGGAGATCGACGGGAAGATTATCCCAAGGGCGAGAGTCTACGTCGGGATCGGGGACATCACGGATCCCCGAGCGCCCATCAAGGGGACCGTGTACCTGCATGGGATCAAGCTCGGTGAGCGGGTGCTCGTTCCGGCCCCGAACGGCCGGTGGAACGTCAACAAGAAGCCGAAGACGATCGCCAAGGACTTGTTGGTTTCGTGGCTCCCGATCAGTCTGTTCCGGCAATACGCTCTCGAACCAGAGAGAACTCTTGCTATCAGAGTCGGGGATGCCGCTTCGGCGGCAGCAAAGCACCATGCGATTCAGATCGACCCGGATGCGATCAGGTCTGCGTTCCGGATCGCACCCTAGCCGTGGCGGTGTCTCGCTCGCAGCCAAGCCCCGATGAAGGGGAGGCCGCCGAGGGCCCCAATGACGAGATGCCACTCTCCGTGGCAGTTTCCAGCGTGCGAGAACAATGCGAATACGGCGTCCATATCGTTTCCCCTATGGGTTAGGCGTTCCTGATAGGGCAGGCCAGCCTACCCCTACCGTCCCCACCACCGTTGCCTTTTACAGCGTGGCGGCTCTCCCGAGGACCGACATCTCGCAAGCGAGCCTAGGCCGTCGGGTCTCCCCGCCAGGAAGCGAGACCACGGTGCGCCTTTTTCTCCATAGCCACCCCTCCACCCCGCTCCCGGACGTGACGCACGCCGCCGGGCTACGGTTGCCGTCTCCACGGCAGCTTTGGAGTGCCCCCTTATGCTTGCCCGACCGAGAGCTTCGCACCAGCCTGGGGGTAGGCGCTCTCAGCTAAGGGTGAGACGGCTGACCGTTCCCGCCCTCTGGGCTATTTGTAACCGGGTGGCATGTCCAGTGGAACCTCCTCGCCTTTCGTAGACACCTACTCGAAAACGCCGAGCAGTTAGCCCGGAAAAATCGTTCTCAGGGTCGCCAGATACAGTCCCAGGCGGGCCGGGTTCGGTCGCGGCCGATGGGCCAGCTTGAAGGTCAGGTCGGCCTTCAGGGCCGTCTCTACGGCCTCAGGGCCACCGCAGCACGGGCAGACACGCTCGGCGTGGGTGCAACCGCAGAGGTCGCAGACATCCATGAGGTCTTCGTAAGCCTCCTGCTGGTACTCGCGGTACAGGTCCATCGCCATCGAGCCGTTTCCGTAACTGGTCAGCATCATCTCGTGGACACCACCCGGAGCCCCGGCCTTTTTAGCCCGAATCGATCTCCGCCAGCGTTTTTCTGCTTTCCGGGCTAAACGGTGCCCGTCTCCGGGTGGAGTTACCGTGAACGGAAGCAACAAGCGAAAGCCTGGCGTCTCCTGCGGGTGCCGCCGTTGTCGCCACGTCCCCTCCTCGGTGAAGGGTGAGCACAAGCGGGATGCCAATCGGGCCCTCCGCCGGGACGGGAAAGCCGCTCTCCGTAAGGGCGGCGAGGACACCCGGCGGGTGTCCACGGGATACCGCGACTAAAAGTCGAGAAAAAAGGCTAACCAACCACAACCCCCGAGTAGGAGACACAAGATGAAGACCAACAGCAACAGCGCCATTCTCGCCCTCGGCCTCGTCAGCCAGCGTCCGTCGGCGTCCTTCACATCGGTCATCCTGCGCAAGCAGGGTGAGGAGAGGGGCCCCAAGGGGGCCAAGGTTCGCTACGGCGACGACATGGTTCACGTCGTTGTCGTGACCGGGTTCTCGTATGAGAACCTCGTTCGCCGCAGCCTCGACATGCTCCCCGAGGTTAGGGCGCAGGTTGCCCAGATCACCGCCGACCTGGCGGGGGCCGAGGCATGGGAAGGCCGTGGGAAAAAGGCCGTCAAGGTCCCCGTGTCCGAGGCTGATGTGGTCGCGGCTCTGGACGACTTGGAGGCTTCCTTCACGAAGTCCCTCGACCCCTCGGCCGAGTCCGAGAGCACCACCAAGCACGTCTACGAGCCGCTCGTAGTCGATGGGGAGGCCGTTCGCGGCAGCCGGGTCTACCGGTGCGTGGCCGACAAGGTCGCCTCGGGTGAGGTCAAGGAGTGCCACTGCCGAGAGTGCAGCGGTGACTCGAAGGCTCCTCTGGACGGGACCGTGTACCTCCAGGGCCTCCAGATCGGCAGCAAGGTGCTCGAAGCGGCCCCGAACGGCCCGGTCCCGGCCAGCAAGTCCGGCCCGGTCGTGGTCGCCAAGAACGCCATCCGACGGAAGCTGCCGGTCAGCCGCTACGTCAGCTACAGGCTCCACGGGGATTTCATCCTCAAGGTCGGCGGCACGGCGGCGATGAGGGTCGACCAGGACGGGATCCACCTGACCGGCGACCTCGCCAGGCTGCTTTCGGCCGCGTGACCCGCGCCCCACCCTCTTTTGTGCTTACATGAGGTGCCTGATGCGTGTCCTCGATATCCCCCACCCGGCTTTCATCCCGCGTCCTGGGCGGGATGACCGGCCCCGGCTCCAACTGCCCATCGAGGCCCCCCGCCCCCGGCCGCAGCCGGATTCCGGTGAGGACCCCGGCGTCGTGATCATCCCCCTCACTGAGGATCCCCAGGAAAATCCCTGCGGGATCACCTTCCGATTCTGAGTAGTAGAGATGAGCCTTTACGAGGATTCGGACGTGGGCATTTTTGCACAAACATCCTTCACGCCCGCCGAGACGGAGGCAGTCGTCCAGAAGGTGTTCCCTTACGCGAAGCTCGTGGCGAAAGGCTACGGCAAGTCGAATTCACCCCCACCACCCTTTTGGGCGTATCACATCCGGTTCGGATTTTTCGATGTTGGTGTGTTCCTCTACCAAGACGAGAAATGCGGTCATCCGGTCGGGACGGTCTTGGTCGAATTGGCCGCCATTGAGGCCGACAGCGTCCCGAACCCGGACCCGGACGACATAGACGAGGGAGGGGTGACCCTCTGGCGGAAGACGGGGATGGGCCTCGACGAGCTGGCGGGGATCCTGGGAGGCGTCCGAGAACACCTGATGGGCATCGCGGCGGCGATCACCTACGTCTTCAGGGAGCCCCCCCAAACCACCCCCGTGAGGGGAATGCCCAAAGCCGTGGCTCTCCCGCCGGGCGTTGTTCGGAATCCACCTGTCATAGGGAAGCCCCAGAAATCGTGGGGGAAACCGGATCTGTCCGTGGATAGCCGGGAGCCCGATATCTCGGACGCTGTGGATGCTTTCGTGGAGGCCGAGGAGCGCAAACGCCAGAAGCGGCAGCCGCGGCCCCTCATCAAACCGCTCCCGGTCGACCCAAAGGATCTGGCCCATTCGATGGCCGACCTCGTGGATGACCTCGTGGGCGACGACGACCCCTCGGACGTGGATATTACCAACCTCTTTTGACGTACCCCGAAAACTCGGTTGCTTGTCAATAGCACCATCTAAGCAGAGCCCTGTCTGGGAACTGTGTAGGAGGTAGCGTGTGAACCGTCGGCCGAGCAAGTTGCAGATCCTTCTCGTCGAGGATAAACCCGCCGATGCCTCCCTCGTTCAGGGGATGCTCCAGCCGGGTGACGCCTACGAATGCACCGTCACCGCCACCCTATCCGCAGCCCTCGACGTCGCATCTCAGCAGTTTTTCGACATCGCGTTGGTGGATCTTCACCTGGACGATTCCTATGGGCCTTCCACGGTGCAGGCTCTCGTGCGGGAACAACCCGACCTCCCCGTTGTGGTCGTCACGGGAGATACGAGCCCGGAAGTCAAAGTGACGGCGACAACTGCCGGGGCCGTCGGGTTTATCTCCAAAGCGGGGATGACGGCGGAGGATCTCCAAATGGAGATCCGGGTCGCAATGGCCCGGCACTCTCGCCAGGTCTTCAACCGAACATCCCAAGACCTGTCTACCGTCTCACAGCCCGACATCAAACCTCTCGACCCAACGGTCATGGCCGTCGGGCTCGACAAGAGCGAATCGCAGAAGGAAATCGTAGACTCGATCGTCACAGCCCTCGCCAATGAGCTACGGAAAATCCCAGGGGTGGTTCAGAAAGAGATGAATCCCCTAGCGGGGGACATCGCAGAGATCACCGCCACGCTCAGGGTCCTGCAATCCACCTTGGACGGACACAGCCGGATTCTTACCGGCGGCTCGACCCCGGAGAAGGGGCTCCTCCACAGGGCAACCATGACCCAAGTCGGCTTCAAGGAGTGTCAAGCCGCCTGCAAGGCCCGAGAGGAAGCGGAGAACGCCGGACGGAACGCTATCAACGTCGAGCGGACGAAGGGCAAAACCGCCATCCTGATCGCTCTGATCACGGTGTTGGGAGTCATGGTCTCCGCTTTCACGAGTGCCTACGTGGCCGCCCGGACGGTCCCAAAATCATCCGTGATGGCCCCGACCTCGACCCCCGCACCCTAGCAATACTCTCCCGATACGCCGGGCTCTGTATGAGCCTCGCCAAGCGGATTGCCAGTCGATACATGAGGGCAAACACCCAGCAGTCCATCAAGTCGGTCGATATGAGCCTCTCCATGCTGACCAAGTGGAAAAATGACCTGGCCGCCATGGCAGCCACTCTCGAAGCTCTGATTGCCGCCGGGGAGGCCCGTCGCTTGGGTCGGATCTCGGACATCAAGATCGTCTCCCAGAGGGGCAATGAGGACAAGATCACTGCGGTCATGCAGGGGACCTCCGGGAAATACGACACCCGGATCACCCTGAAACCGAAGCGGGGCCACCACTGCACTTGTCCCGACTGGCAGAAGCGGGGCCGACAAATCGGCCCCTGCAAGCATGTCCTGGCTCTTGGGCAATACTGGCTCCACGAGAAGGTCGATCCGGCTCTCGATCGGATCGATGACGGGCTTTTCTCCCTCGTCGAGAAGATGGATCTGTAAGAATCCGGGCTAAACACCTCCCGCTTCCGGGTAGGTACATTGGACGGCGCACCGTTAGCTCAGTGGCCAGAGCCGTGAATTCTAAATTCTCGTGATATGCGTGGGTTCGAGTCCCACACGGTGCGTAGACGGACAAATGGATTACCCCCAAGATCCTCTCCTGCTCCGGCTCCACATCGAGATTCTTGCTCAGGCTCTCGATGCCCTCGGGAAAGACTCCGACAACCTGCTCCGGGCCTACAAGGAGTACGTCAAAGCCGCCCACACCGAGGGGCAGCCCATCATGGAGCCGCACCAATTCTTCCAGAAGTTGTTCAGCGAGGATTGACTCCGGCCTCGGGGCGAGTACCATGAGTACCATGAGAACCATGCACGAGCACTTCTTCTAGGGCCTCCCCTCCCCCCACCGAGCCCGTGGACCCCCTGGCCGGACGACACACCACCCCTCGTCCCTCAGGCCAACAGGAGTCCACCATGGATACCAAGACCATCTTTTCCGTCGAGTCCGCTCGATCCTCCGTCATCGATCTCGCCGCCAAGTGCAAGGATCTCCGCAAGATCCGGAATGACCTCAAGACCCGAAAACGGGCCGGTGAGGAGCACCCCACCGTCCCCTGGACCAGCATCCTCGGGGAGATCAGGATCAGCATCGACGGCATCTCCGGGAAGAAAACCATCCGAGGGAACTGCTCCCGCTACCACCAACTCGCCTACGCTTTCCTCCGGGGAGTCCCGTACCGGGCAGTCGAGGCCAAGTCCCGGACGAACCCCCTCCACGAGGTCATCGACGTCCTCCAGGAGCACCTGACTGAGGAAGGGAAGGTCATGTTGCCCGGCGGGGGGTGGTACGGTTCGGCCCTCGCGAAGGAGATCGCCGCTGCCGTTCAGGCTTGGGGGAAGGAAGACCCCTTCCACCTGGCCTACCTGCGGGGCATCCAGAGGCTCAATCTCTTGGAGGATCGGGGTCGCGGGGGCTCGGAAGAGGCCGATAAGCTCCGGGAAGGTCTGGATACCATCTGGAAAGCCCTGGATGAGCGTCAGAGGGCTTGGGTGGAGCGGAGGGTGGCTCGGATGCAGCAGCGACGGGAAGCCGCTCAGGCCCGTCTGGAGGCCGCCAAGGCCCGTCGTGAGGTGGCAGCGTGAGTTATCAAGTCACCAAGTCCTACGGCAATGGATATCGATGCCCGTGCTGTACGGGCACTTGGAGCGGCAGCCCGAAGTGGATCGACGACCTGGCCGAGGCCCTCGCCGAGGTTCCCAAGGAGAGGCCCGAGCAAACCGAGGACGGGGGCCTGCATTCGGTCGAGGTGACTGACGGGTCCACTGGGGAGGTCATCGCGAGGGGGGAGGTGAGTTGGCCCAACTGGGGTCGGGGTTTTTTCTACAGCTACACCCGGTGGTGGGGGTACACACCCGAGGGCTCCTTCGAGACCATCTTCGAGGGCACACGGGGAAAGGTCGTGACCGATCGGACGTGGGACGAGATCCTCGATGAAGCCAAGAAGAAAAAGGCCGAGGAAGACCTCCGGAAGGCCAAATTCGAGTATGAAAAGGCACAGGAAAAGCTCAAGCGGCTGGGAGGAAAAACACTATGACAGAATTCATTTTTGACAAGATGACGCCGGAGCTTCGGGCGTTCCTCGATCACCAGGCGGGATACCGGAAACAGGCTGATTCGACTTACCCGGCCTTCAGAGCCGCTGAGAAGCCCTGGGAGGAGGCTGGACGGCCAAAGGAAGGCCCGCTCTACGACGGGGCTCAAAAAGCCAGGGAAGCCCACTACGGGGCCCTGAAGGCCCACAGGGAGGAAGGGATCCGGTTGATGTCGTTGATCCAACCAGGGCTCTTGGACAACTACCACGCTGAGAAGAAGGCGTGGATGTGCCGGGACGAGACGACAACATGCACGTCCGAGGAGACGAGCCCTGATGGGAAGTACAAGGTCGTCATCACGTCCCACAGCACCGGGCCGGGGACGTGGGCGTACACGAAGGGGCGATTCTTCACCCAGGAAGGGGGATTCATCGCGGAGGTGCTTCGGAACTACTCGGCGTTCAACCTGCTCTGGATCACGGATCACCCGGACGGGCACTCCTACGCCTTGAGCGGCGAGGACTACCAGGGGTTTACCCTCGTCCAGCTCGACACGGGCGAGAAGGCCAACTATCTGCCGGAGGCAGCCGAGGAAGGATTCGGGTGGTGTTGGATCGGCGGGGAGCCGTCCCCCGACAAGAAACTCCTGGCTCTCTCCGGGTGCTACTGGGCAGCCCCATATGAGATCGTCATTTTCGACTTCTCGGAGCCGATGAGCCTCCCATGGCGGCAGCTTCACCGGGAGTCGGACTACGACGAGTTCATCGGCTGGACGGGTGATTCCTCTTGCGAGATTGGGAGAACGGTCGTGTACGTGAATGCCCCAGGTCACCGGCTCCATGGCAAAGTTTTTGACGAGATGTCCGAGGCGGAGATCGAGGAGATCGAGGCCCTCGCGAAGGAAAGGGGCGTGGACGAAGACGATCTCTACGAAGAGAAGCGGAATGTCCTGCGGATCTGGGAACGCCCCTCAGACATCCAGATTGCCCGGAAATACATCGAAGAGGTGGTGGGGTGGAGGATGGATCACAAGGACCCGTCCTACAGGTTTGTCCTCCCTGACTGGCGGCGAGAGGTCGCGGTCCACCTGGCGGCGTTGCCGGAGATCGACCGGTTGCTCCTAATGGGAGGCCCCCGGATCAGCAAGATCCTCGAATGGATGGAGACGGCCCCAACCGACTCGCCTTGATTCGTCTATATCCTCCGTATGACGTGAAGCCCTTGATCCGGCGCATCGCCGCCCGCTACCTCGCCAAAACCGCTGCTATAAAGGTCGAGGAGATCGGTACCGAGCTTGTGGTCTCGGGTTCCTACGACGAGATGAAGGGGATCCTCTCCAAGATCAAGTCCAGGGGCTTCTACTACAATGGCTCCGACCGGACCTGGAGGATCCCGCTGTCGAAGATGACCCCCGCCAAACGGAAGAACCTCGACAAGCTCCTCGGGGTCCTCACTCCTGCGCAGAAGGCAAAGAAGGAGCAGGAGGACAAAGCCCGAGAGCAGGAAGTCATCGTGGCTGCCAAGACTCTCGCGGGCCACAAGTACCCGGGACTCCCGGTCACCCTCAACATGCTCAGTCTCTACGTCAAGGGCTCGACCTATCCCATCAAGGACAAACTCTACAAGCTGGGTGGTCGGTGGGAGAACAACACTGCGGCCTACGTTTTCCCTGTCCTCAAGATGACCATGGATCAGCTCGACGACCTGCACAAGGTTCTCGAAGTACGCGGGAAGGTCAACGGGGACAGGTTCGAGGCCGTCAAGAAACTCCTCGGGTCCGACCACAAGCTCAACTGGCCGACCCTCGGAATCACCCTCTCGTACACGCTCAAGGAGGGATTCGCGATCAAAGGGGGGACCAAGCCCTACGCCGGAAAAATCCGAAGCCTCTTCGAGCATCCCCAGTGGACCGGCTATCACTGGTCGGTCAAGGGGATGACCGAAGGCCCGGACCCTTTCGAGAAGTTGATCGACATCTTCGACGGGGACGAGAAAGAAGAAGCTACCAAGCCCCCGCCCGCACCAGCGGAACCCAAGTGCCGTCCCAATCGGAAACCAGGATACTGTCGCCGCTGCGGGCAGCCTGTCGCCGTCGGAGATGGGTGTATCTACCAGGCCATTGACTACGAGAACGACCGGAATGTCTGGGAAGTCGTCCACGAGGACAAGCGGGTCTGCGAGGAGAATATCAAGCGAAAGAAGGAGGAGATGGATCTAGAGCGGGAACGGCATCTCCTCAAGAGCACCGCCTACAAGAACATCATGGGCTGGGTGAAGTCCCATGGCACGGCCCCCTCCGGTCACCACAAGATTCCTGGCGAACTCACCTACATCAAGGACCGGCGTTCAGTCATCTACGGGGGTGGGGAATGGGTGGTCACGGAGCCTGACGGGAAGCACTTCTGGTACGTCCGGAACAACGGGGCCGACGGGGATGATTGGAGTCGGAACAACGTCCAGACGGGCGGAGCCGGGGCTATCGGTGTTCGTGCCCCTCTGACCCCTGAGGTTGGGGCCTGGATCGAGGCTGCCTCGAAGGGCGAGGACTAGCCGTTCTTCATAGGCGAGGGCCGAGCTAGAAGCGGCTCAGGCGAAGATCAAGCGTCTGGGGGCCATTTCCCAAGAAGAGTGAGGGCCACCCCGAGCCATTCCTTGAACCCGCCATATATGGCAACACCGGAGGATACAACCTCCCGGCCCATGACGTAGAAGATCGGGCCCGGTTCGATGCGGAGGAACTCCTGGGCTGTTTCTTCGGTCTCCCCGGCTCGGAAGGTCATGATCCGGGCTTCCGACAGGTCGATCCCCGTCCGGCCAAACCACTTTGCGAACCCGGCGTAGATCCCTATGTCCGTGCCGACCTTCTCGCCCTTGACCCAGAAGGAACCGTCCTGGTCAATCCGCATGACCTCTTCGGGTTCACTGCCCACGACACGGAAGACGAAGCGACCCTCTGTGGGGTCGAAGGTAGTTGTGCGCCTTGTGGCGAAGAAGGTCACGTCCCCGCCCTTGGAGCCATGAGCCCCGTTCTCGATTTGGTGTATGTCTTTTTCGTTCATCTGTTTGTCCTTTCGGTAGTGGTCGAGGGTCTGGTCGATCGCCAGGAGGATGAACTCTTTCACCATCCAAAGCAACGACCGGAGCCCGAGGATGCCCATACCCTAGTGCGAATAAGGCATTCTACCGAGCACGGTTCCCAAACCCTACCTCACCTAGCCCGACCCGACCGTACCGTGCTCTACCGGACCTCGCCGCACCGGACCCATGCCGTACCGAACCCTGCCTCACTTCGCCTCGCCCCACCTAGCCTAGCCGATACCCATGCCAGACCTTACCCGGCCACACCCCGCCGAACCGTACCGTGCCCGAACTAGCCCCGCCAAACCGGACCCTTACCTTGCCAGACCAAACCGCGCCGGACCGAACCCTACGCTACCCAGCCGTGCCCCGCCTTGCCGTGCCGGACCCATACCTCACCCAGCCGCGCCTAACCGAGCCGTACCCGACCCGACCTAGCCTCGCCCCGCCAGACCACACCTCGCCGGACCCTCACCCAGCCATGCCGTGCCCCGCCAAGGCAAACCGCATCCTGCCCGACCGTACCGAGCCCAACCGCACCACGCCCGACCGTACCCCAGGAAGATCAAGTTTCGTCGTCCAAGGTTTCCATGGGGGTTTCAGTGTCGGACTTACCCGGCACCAGCGCCGGGGGCACCTGGAGTATCATCTTCGATGTGAGATTGCGACGATGCACCTGGCTCTGAAACGCCACCTGGAGGCCGGAAACGGCCACTTGGTGATCCAGACGCCGTTGGGAGCCCGGTGTCAATACGTCCCGGTCTACATTCACGGCAACGTGTTGCTGTCTCCGGGCGGTGTTACGCATTTTCCGGTCTTGCCGTGGGATATAGACTTGGACCTTGTCTTCTTCCGTCGCGATTTTCAGGCCCGACACCCCGTTCCGATGGTCGCGCAACAGCACGATGTTGTGCTCCCATGTGAGGATTTCCCGGATCTTCATCATATCCAACCCGAACTTGGCCGAACCTACAGCGGTATTGAGGACCGCCGCCAGATCGTCATCTGAGATGAAATCGTCGGGAGACATATTGACCAGTTGATCGACGGCCTCCAGGTGGTCAGGGTATCTCTTCGTGCTCATGCGATTTCCCTGGGGTAACCTTCCTCGACCACGAAGCGGCCGAACTTGGGGCGGTAGTCGCCGAGCCCTTTGAGCAGCCCGGCGTTCATGGCGGCCTCGAAGACTGTGTCCTTGCTCAGAACGGTGTCATTGTAGGCCACTGCAAACGTCAGAGCCCAGTTCTTGAAGATGGGGCGGCAGCGCATGACCTTCTTTCCGGCGACCACGACGGGTCTGTAGTCGGAGCCCCCGTTGCCGTACCACGTCTTCCCGTCGACCCACTTCTGGGGTGACAAGTCGAGGTAGTACCGATCTTCCTCGGTGAACAGGGCCGCCGAGAAGTTCTTACCCTGCCGGTTCACCTTACCGCCATCGCGGAGCACCGACTCGATCCACTCCGAAGGGACGTAGGGCCCCTTCTCGTCGAAGTAGAGACCGCCCATGAATTCCCGCCACCGGAGTTCGATGATGTCTGCCTCGGTCTTCGTCTTCTTTGCGGTGATCTCCTTGAGCGCCTTGGTGTAGCGGTTCATCGGATCGAGAAGCTGGACGTTGTGCATGAGCAGGGGGGATACCCCTCGGATGCGGAATTGGAGTTTTTGAAGATCCATCTGTTTGTCTTTCTGTCTGTGCCGAGCGGCAGCTAGAATTAGCGGCAATCCCTACAGCGGGCTTGTGCCTGACATTCTTGTGTGCCATCGGGCCGGTTCATGAAACGGATTCCGAAGTCGTCCAGATCCTTCATCAGCTTGCAGGCAGGGCATTTCCGGTGGGGCCGCCCTTTGATGATCTTGTCTACCTTGATGTTGATGGCGGTCCGGTTCGTGTGTTTTCGATTACGCATTCAGCGATGCCTCCGTTTGGTGCCCCTTCATCGGGAGCTTGAGCCTTTCTACTCAAAACGGGGCTACACCTACTCGAAAAAGCGGACGCCTAGGGCTTTCCGTAGCCCGCGTGATGGTGTCTCCGGCCGAAGTTGTCGCAGAGGTACGTGTCGTCCTCCGTGTGGATGTGCGCCGTCCATGGGGCTTTGCCTTCGGCCAGAGCCTTCTCACGCTCCGCTCGGAACTTATCCACGTAGCGGCCGATGGCCTCGGTGGTTAGCTCGACAAGCTCGTGGGACCGATCCGAGCCGTCCCCTTCGGCGTCCATCTCGGTGTAGAGGGCGTTGATCTCGGGGTCGTCTCGGAAGGACCCGTGGTTCTCGACCTGAGTCCACTCGCCGGGGAGCACCGAGGGATTGAAGAAGGGGGCGTATTCCAGCGCCCGCCAGAAGGCGAGAAGTTGCTCGGCGGTCAAGCCGGTACGCCATAGCCAGTGACGGTAGCCGTACTCCTCATCGACCTCGACCGTGATGGTTTCGGCTTCACTCACGCGGCCTCCGCAGCCTGGTCGGCTTCCTTCAGGAGTCGGGCGATCTCCTTGTCAAATGCCTCGTCCATCACCTTGGCGACGTCGTAGGGGACGCCGGTCACCATTTCGAGGGCGTCGGACGCGGCGTCTCGGGCGACGTCCTTGACCTTCTCCGCCACCTTCCACACCCGGTAGGGTGTGGCGGCGAGGAACGCCTGGGCGGCCTCGAAGCCCTCCCAGGGGCGGAAGGGCTCATCCCCTTCCCACCCGCCGTCCCATTCGGCCTCGTATTCGGCCGTCTTGACCTCCCAATCGGCCACGAGATCCTCGTGAGAGACGGGCCGTCCCCGGAGGTTGAGGGGGCGGTAACCGCCCTCGGTCAGCCTCTCCATGACCTTCGCCCGCCATGCGGTCACCTCGGCGGTTCGGTACGTGGAGGTCTCGGCAAACCGTCGGACCTCGAACTCCGTGTCTCGGACACGGCGGCCCCCGTCCTCGGCATCGAAGCTGAGATGGTACCGCCGGGCCGTGGTCTCGTACTCGGTCCGGATCGTTGTCTCGTCGTCGGCGGTCAGGATGGTCTTGGTCATCTTGCTTGTCCTACTCGGGAGTCAGGCGAAGTTAGCCCGCTTACGCGGATTCGGCCGTCATGTTTTGCAGGCGGTATGCCTTGATCCGAGCGATCAACTCTTCCAGCGTCTCCATTTCGCCGGGGGGGTCCGGGTCGTAGAAGGAGACGAAATAGACCGGCGTCGTGACCTTGAGTGTCGTGATGTTGACCGGCTCTGTCCGTGCTGACATGAGCTTGTGGGTCATCGTCAGGGTGCCCCCAAGGGCCTCTGCGACGGCCTTGACCCCTTCGAGTCCGACCGAACCTTCAAAGTCGATTTGGAGGGTGGTGTTGTTCTCGATCATCGCTTGTCTCCGTCCATGACGGCCTTCAAGGTCGTCTCGGGATTCCAGTGGAGGTCCCGCTCGATGGTGAGGCCGAGGGGCAACCGGAGCGAGCGAAGCTCGGCGATCGAGATGTAGCCCAATTCGGCGCAGCCGGGGCCCATCCCGAGATCGACGTAGCCGAATCCCAACTCCTCGGAGGGGTCGTACTCGGTCACGTACCACGTCCCCGGGCCGGTCGGGTTGAACAGCTTGAGGGGGACTTTGACCTGATCGGCCGACAAGTTCTCGTTGGCGTACAGGGCTGGAAGGGACTTTGCGATTTCCTTGGTGATCAACTTCATGCTTGTCCTACCTAGGAGGGGGGCTGAGTTAGCCCCTTTCCTGCACCCACCGTTCGAAGTTTGACGGTGGGCGGTGCGGGCAGTATCCCAGGATTCCGATTGCCATGTTGCAGTTATGACAAAGCACTCGGAAACCCTTGGGGAAATTGTTGTTAACGATCCACAGGTAAAAGGTATGGCCTCCTTTTGACTTGATTTCCTTCCGGTGGGTGTTCCCCCCGCCGTCAATGTGATCAAGGGCCAAAAAAACTACACCCCCCTCCCCGCAACAGGCACATTCCGGGTGCTCTCCCCCGTAATGCCTCAGAATAACCATTTTCCGTGCCCAGCGATTCTTGCGGGTGGCTTGGTTCTTTCTGGAAGCACTCGCCTTGAAGCTCAGAGGTGCGGGGGTGTCCGGAAGGCACCTGTTGGCCGAATGGCCGTAAATGAACCTTTGCTTGTTCCCATGTTGGTTGTACGCTTTCAGGCTTTTGCCGCACCCACAAGCACACAAAATGTCTGGGGCTTCTGCCACCCGCTTCGGGACATGGCCTTCGGGGAGGGGTGCCTTATGACCGAATACGAACTTTCGAAGCTGCCCGTTTCCATCCCAGGCGGAGATTTCTTCTCCGCACCCACAGGCACATTTGATCTGCGGGGCCGCTGCTTTCCGCCGTCTCCGATAGTCCTTTAGGTATTGTTTCCGTTCCTCGGGGTTCTTGTGCGGCACACACGAAGGATAACACCCCAAGGACATGAGTCAAGCCTCCCGGTGATGGAACCTAACCTCTCCTACCGGCGAAGCCTGCGATCTGTTCGTGACCGGAACCCCCGTGACAAGGGGAAGACCCTAATCCAAACCAACGATCGTGGCTGCTCGTGCGGACCCCTCGGATCCGGCGCACCTTTGGACGGGCGGCGATGGTGAGCCCGTAGGACTCTAGCTCGGCCCTGATGGCGTGGCACGGGACCTGGAGGTTGAAGTTGAGGTGCTGCAACTCCTCACCCGAGAAGGTCGTCATGTCCTCGGCCATGAGGTACTCGACGAAGGATTCGACACTCTGAAGCTCGGGGTCGGTGTGCAGCCAGTCGGACATCTTGTCTCCTCTACTCGGGGGAGGGGGGCGTTTAGCCTTCCGATTACTCGTCCCAGTTGCTCGCTCGGAAGTAAGAGATGTTCTCGACGCACGCGACATCGAGGTTGTCCTCGGCGCAGTTGCCCCGCCTCATGCACCATTCCCGACTCATCTTGCAGCCAGCGGCCTCCATGGTACGCTCGACCTCTCGGCGCTTGCCCTTGAGTCCGTAGATGTAGGCTTCGACGTGCCTACCGTAGGCTTCGAAGCTGACGTCCTTTTTTGGGTCGAGGCCCAGCTCCGCCTGGAGGAAGGGGAGTAGGCGCTTTTTGCTGATCTTGCCGGACTTGTTGCGGAGGGTGCCGTTGGTGTTCGTCATCTCGTAAGCTCCACCCGGGGGGCCTGAGAAATTTAGCCTTTTTGATCAGATTCTCGGGTAAAAGAGGGCATGGACGAGAAAGCCGCCACCGAATTCACCGACGCCCTCGCTGACGCCGTGCCCGACGAAGAAGCCCTCAAAGCCGATGAGGCCGAAGCCGAGGCCATCAGGGACAGGGTCCGGGGCGAGGCTATCAAGGCCGACATCGCAGCCGTTCAGAAGGGGTTGGCCGACAAGGCTCGGGCGGGGAA
>Ga0307376_10002043_pt1 | contig 20425 bp, 40 predicted proteins | sample TR2MG_FD_202536 | JGI IMG/M metagenome (GOLD analysis project Ga0307376, IMG submission 202536) | Soil microbial communities from Risofladan, Vaasa, Finland - TR-2 | ecosystem: Environmental > Terrestrial > Soil > Coastal area > Acid sulfate soil | place: Finland: Risofladan, Vaasa | collected...
TAGACATTCTGACAGATGAGCCTGGAAACACTAGGAAAGATAGAAAACTCCCAACATACAAAAAAGTTACTTTCTTTACATCAGACACAGAAAAATATGATATAGCATTGGTTGTAAAGGCAGCCGATAGATTATCCAATGTATTAGAAGGTAAAAAGAATGATATGTATAAAAAAGAACACGAAGAGTTTAGGAATACATATTATAAGCAAAATCTATGTGATGAAATATGGGATAGGATTGAAAAAATATTATTTAATGAATGAGAAAGGAAATAAATATGATTATAACTGATGAGATTAATGAATTTTTTTATCCCCAATCACGAGTATTAAAAAGATTTAATATACCAGAAGAACTTTATAAATATGAAGTAGAAGATTTTAGACATTGTTATTGGTTTATAGATAGTGAACAAGATCGTATATTATTACGTGATAATTTCAATAATAATACAAATATGCATAATTTTTATATAAAACCAATTTATGGAATAATAAATAATAAGAGATATTATGCTGATATATTTGTAGCAATGTTAATAGGAGTTTCCTCTAAACATACTGTTGGATTTAGAACGGATGTGTTTATTATTTTTGATGGTAATAAAGAATTAGTATATGAACATGGTAAATACCATATAAAGGAACAAAAACAGGAATTTGTATAAACATGAATGTATGTTAGGTATATAGTGTATAATTTAAATATATAATTATTAGTCAAGGGGAATTATAATGGACAACGTAAGGGAAAAAATAAAAAATATTCGGTTGTTAGTAAATGAGAATAATCTTGAGAATAATAGAGAAGAAATTATAGATGAAGTGGATCGTTTGGATGCTATAATGGATTATCTTGAGACAAAAAATAATTCTTTGCGTAAGAAGGTAGAAGTTACATTAAAAGAGGTTAGCGATGATCTAGATTCAGATCTTGAAGAGATAGGAGATATATTATATTGATAAAAGAATACAAGAGTGGTAGATATATGATGGCTACAAAAGCTATACATATGTTGGGAGATATAAGTAGAGATGTCCCAAATATGTGTGTTATAAATAAAGAAGACGAAGAGAATTATATAGGAATGTGGGTGGAAGGCTTTGGGTTTTTTGATGTTAAGTTTCCAAAAGAAACAACAAGAGAGCTAACAAAAGAAGAGATAGATAAACAGGTAGGTAAGCGTCTTGCAATAAATAGTAATCCTCCTCATTATCAATTCAAGAGAGAAGATTTTGAGTGGGATGAGTAAAACCTTTTAAGGAGATATTATGCTTGGATCAATTATTGGAGATATTGTAGGATCTCCATATGAGTTTAATAATATAAAAACAAAAGAATTTCCTCTTTTTAAAGACAGTTCTACATTCACAGATGATACTATATTAACAATAGCAACTGCAGAATGTCTTATGAATCGTAGCGAAGATTATGGTAAATACTATAGGGCATATGGTAATAAATATCCTAGTTCGTATGGAGCAATGTTTCTTGATTGGTTAAAAGATAAAAAGATGGGTCCATATAATAGTTGTGGAAATGGATCTGCTATGAGAGTAGGGCCTATAGGCATTTTGAGTGAAGATCTTGAAGTTGCGATTATAGAGGCTAAAAGAAGTGCTGAAGTTACACACAATCATCCATCTGGAGTAAAGGGAGCACAGGCAGTTGTATCCGCAGTATGGTTAGCCAAACATGGTTATAATAAAAAATTCATAAAAGAATTTATATCTAGCGTATATTGTTATAAACTAAATAATAAATTAAAAGACATAAGACCAAAATATAAGTTTGGTGAGATGTGTCATAATACTGTTCCAGAAGCAATAATTGCATTTTTAGAATCAAATAGTTTTGAAGATGCTATAAGAAATGCTATTTCATTGGGTGGAGATAGCGATACATTAGCATGTATAACAGGATCAATAGCAGAAGCATTTTATAGGGATATACCTGATCATATGATAGATGATGCTATGAAAAGAATTCCACAAGAGTTTCAAGAAATTATTCATAAGTTTTATTGGAAAACAGATAATTATAATATCTTTTTACGAAAATAATATACAATCAATTCTAAGGAGATTTGTTGTGAATTGCAAAGAAATAAAGAATATTATTACAACTTTTATACGAGATGAAGTTAAGAAAACAGGATTAAACAATGTAGTTATAGGACTTTCTGGAGGAGTAGATTCTAGTGTTGTTGCAACATTAGCAGTAGAGGCACTGGGTAAAGATAGAGTTTACGGAGTACTAATGCCAAGCAGTGAATCAACAATATTAAAATCAGAAAATTTTAAAGATGCCTTAGAACTTGCAAAATCCTTGGATATTATTACATTTGTTATACCTGTGTCAGATATGTTAAATACTGAAGGTATACACAAATTAACGATGGATTCTTATATGGATAATATGGATGAATTCAAATTAAGATGTGGAAACATCAAAGCTAGAACAAGAATGATTATTCTATATGACTTGGCTATGCAGTTAGAAGCAATAGTTCTAGGCACAACAAATAAAACAGAATTATTATTAGGATACTTAACAAAATATGGAGATGGTGGAGTAGACATAGAACCGATAGTTGATATATACAAAACAGAAGTATTTAGACTCGCTAGATATATCAATGTATCTGAGAATATAGTTAACAAACCACCTAGTGCAGAACTATGGGATGGTCAAACAGATGAAGATGAGCTTGGAATGAAATATAGTGAAATAGATCAGGTTCTATGGTGGTTAATTGAAGAAGAATATGATGCAAGAAAACTTGAAAAAGAGTTGGATATATTAACAAGTATAAAAGATAAAACAATCATAAAGAAAATTCTGAATATAATGTCAAAAAATTATCATAAAACATGTATGCCAAAATCATGTAAGATTGGAAATATAGACATAAGAACAACTATTGCTAACGATGAAAAGGGTTGTTAAATAATTAATACTTAAAATAGTTTCCGATATTAATTTCGGACAAATAATTAGAAATAATATTTTATTGATGGTGTAGAATAAAGTTACTTCGTCTTTTAACACGAGAGGTCGTTGGTTCGAATCCAACTCTCCCAAATTGGGAGATAGCTCAGAGGCCAGAGCGCTAAAATTTCTTTATTCGTTTGTTCCTCAATAAAATTAATAATAAGAAGGTTATATTGTTTAGTAAAATTATAGATATTTTTAAATTTAGAAAATTGATGAATATAGATCCACAAGGCGAAGAAGTTGATAAAAAAGAATTTGATTCTATTTTATCTTACTGGCCTAAAGCTAAGACTTATAATTATTCAAATGCTACTATATGGAAATCCCCGTGGATGGGTAAAATTAAATCAATAGTAATGTATCATCTTGATACAGAAAAATATTATCGCTTATAATATGGGGTTGTAGCTCAGTCTGGGAGAGCATCTGCCTTGCACGTAGAGGGTCGTGGGTTCGAATCCCATCTTCTCCATAAAAAATAATGACGGTATAGCCAAGTGGTAAGGCGAGAGACTGCAAATCTCTTAGACCCAGGTGCCGTCTCTTAAATTATAAAGGAGTATAAAAATGGTACATACACCATTAACAGATTTCTTTAATCAACGACAGATAGAAATATTAATGAAAAGATTCGCCATACTTTCTATGGAACATTTATTAGCATTGAGAAAATCATCAACAGACACACGTAGAGTTTCTATAGCAATTGGTTGTAATATTGAAAAGTTTCTTTGTATTATGGACAGAGCAGAAGAGATCATTAATTCTAAAAACAAACAATATTCTTTAGAACAAATAAAGAAAGCTTTCTGGGAAACATTTCATAAGGGTGGTGAATTTTGGTTTCCATATCTTTGGATAGAAGAAGTTAGTGAAGAATCAACAGATGATATTTGGGATAGTTTTACAGAGAATTTAACTAGAGACTAGGTTTTTTAGATTGGGAATAGGAATATAGCTAGATTAAAAAACCTTCTCATTTTTGGTGGTGTATCGGTTGGATACTTCGATTTTTAAACGACAATGACCCAACTGAGTTTGTTCCCCAGATTTATAATAGGAGAAAGATTTGGATAAACTAAATAAAATATATGATTTAATCAGAAAAAAAGTGAAGATAGCAGATATAAATCATTGTTCAGAAAATTCTTATGAACCTGGTAATCATAAACCTGCTTGTAAATTTCTAGATGAAAGATTATTATATTGTGATTTATTTGATACATCTACACCTGATTATAAGAGATGTTCTGAATGTATAGAAATATTTGGAGTAGGTAGTAATAAATCATCTACAAAAAAAAGTAGATCAACCATAGCAAAACCAGGACGTATCATAAGAGTATACGAGGAGTAAATATGGATAGATATAAAGATTTAACAACTCCAATTGAAGTCAGTGGTCCTTTTTACACAGAAGAAGATTGTGTTAATCATGAATGTATTGCTGCTATTATTAGAGATGATAATGGTAAGATATTAATGATGGATCATGTCAAGATGAATTGTTGGGCTGTACCAGTAGGTAAAGTTAAACGAGGAGATGATACGCATGGTACTTTAAGAGAAGAAATGTTGGAAGAATTAGGAATCGAGGTAATTGATTATAATGAAATAATCTCTTTTATAAGACCATACATTATAAATGATATTTATCATGTTGATGTGGTTTATCATATCTTTGATATTTTAAAATATTCAGGAGATATTAAAAATCTAGAGCCACATAAACATAGAAGTATAAAGTTTATAAGTATGGATGAAATAATAAAATTAGAAAGAATATCTACAGCAACCAAAGCAACATTAATATATAATGGATATAAAATAAAATGATTAAAACAAAAAGCATTTTGGATCAACCAAATAAAGATGATGGGACCAGAATTTGTGTTATGAGATATGTAAAACCATTTTATAAATATGATGAATGGTTAGTAGATCTTGCTCCATCAGAATATCTTCTTAATTCATACAGAAATTATAATATAACATGGGAAAATTATGTTCCTAGTTATATAGAAGAAATGAAAAACCCAAGCAAGGTACGTCTTATCGATAGTTTGAAAAAAAGGAGTAATAATGGAGAAGTTATTACATTATTATGTTGGGAGAAATGTGATGATAGATGCCATAGAAGATTGCTGAAAGAATTAATAGAACAGGAGGATAATATCATGATGAAGGTAAGAGTAACATTCTATGGTGAAGAAGGTACTATATATTCAGAAACAGATTACTATTCTCAAGTTGAAATGAATTTAGGAGAATGGGTGGAACCTTTTGAAAAACAAGAAGATTCTCCAGCAATAGGTTTAATAGAAAATTTGATACAATCAGATGATTGCCCTCCTAAATTTCAATTTGAGCATATAAATAAAGTAAAAGTGGAGTACGATCAAGAATGAAAAAATTATTTGGAAAATTTTTATGTTATATAGGGAAACATGATTGGGAATATTTACCATCACCAGAAGGTATTATGACAAGTATATTTGGACCACGAAGATGTAAAAGATGTCTAGAACATTATGATGGGTTTCCCTATCCAAACTTTCCACCTCCACCATGGAAACAAGAAAAAGAAACACAAGGAGATGATATGCCAGGACCGGTATCAGATAGCTATGATCCAGAATTTGGAACAACTCAAAATGCTCAAGATGTTAGAGATGGGCTTATAGGAGTTAGAGATAGTATAGGGAATTTAATAGGTAAGAAACTAAAACCGATTGTGGAAGTGGCGCAAACAGAAAATGATCCAAAAGAAGTAGCAATAGCATATTTCACGGAACGAGAACTTAGACTTATTAGATTTGCACTAAATAGAGCCATTGAAGATATATGAAATTAGAAGAAATATTAAAGAAGTTGAAAATATCTGAAGAAGTATCCAATTTAATAAAGAAAACAAAAAACAAATTAATAGCAGCTCCAGATATATTTCTAACTGCAGATGGTAGCGTGAATTTTACATTAAGCAATGATAATAATAACTTTGAGTTGGAATTTTTTAATGATGGTGATATGGTGTTTGTTGATAATGATAATATAATTGATATATCAGAAGATCAACTAAATGAAAAAATAAATATTATTAATAATGTTATAAACAATAAAAAAGAAGTAACAACATGGTATAGATTTGATGAACAAAGAAAGAAGTATTTGTTTAATCATTACGAAGAAGGCTGGGACGAATCGCAAGATAAACCAGTACCAAGAACAAAAAATCAAGAAAAAGATTGGAAGAAAGCAAAGTGGTGGAAGAGGTATGGGAATTTAGTTGAAAGAAATGGTAAAGCGCCTTCATTGGAGGAAGATGAAAAAAATGAATAGATTAATTTCTTGGATTTATCATAGTATTTTTGGTGGTGTTCAGTGTAATTGTTGTAAAAAATTTGGAGTAACTAACGCCACTAGATATAAAAACCGAAATGGTGAATGGATTAATTTGTGTTATAAATGTACCTGTGCTTACAATAGAATTGATAAAACTATAAACGAAATGTACTTGCAGTTGCAAAAGGCAGGGCTTTGCTTATCTGATAAAGGACATGCACAAATATACATACATGATATAGGATCAGAAACATAAATTTATGGTTAATTTCATATAGGACAAATAATTAACAAAATAATGATTAGTGGTGAATTGTTGAGTTACTTCGATATTTTCATAAAATAACAAAAAACAGCTCAACAAGCTTGTTCCCTTACTATGATAAATTAGAACGAATTTGATGGTGTAGAGAAGAGTTACTTCGTTTATGCAAAAACAAAAAAATGCTCTGCTCGTTAGTTCCTCAATTAAAAATAATGCTAATGGTGCAGGATAAAGTTACATCGTATGCAAACGTCGATTATGTGGTTCGAATCCCTTCACCATACATCATGTATGGTGCTCAGTAGGTGAGAAAATTTCTTTATTCGACAATTCCTTAGCAATTTAAAATTTAGGAAAACTATTATAGACCTTAAAAGCGGTTTTACACGGTGGCGTTAATAGTTTTCCGTCATATTTAAAAAATGGGGTTTTTATGATTATTATAATTATTATAGTAGGCATTTTTTTAAGTGTCTTAGTGGGTTGTGTTATATACAGTTTTAAACACAGTACGAATTTAGAAAAAGAAAATAAGAAGGAAAGTAAAAAAGATTATTATGTAGGAATGCGTTGGGAAAATACATATTTTATGGAACATGGATGTCCGTTTTGTGGCACTAATTCGTTTATTGAAGGTCCTAGTGGGGGAATGTGTATCAATATTATTTGTTCCAATTGTTATGCTAAATTTAACTCTATGGGACCTTTTGAAGTAGAGTTGTTGGAGAAACCAAAAAATACAAAATATTCAAATGGCGCCATCGACTAGTGGTTAGGTCACGGACCTTTCAAGCTCGTAAGGGTGGGTTCAAATCCCCCTGGCGCTATAAATAAATGGGAATATATAATGTTTGAAGTTAGAGATATAGTAATATACACAGGAATTATTCCAAAGTGTGGAAAGCTTAATGAAAATCTTATAGCAAAAAATCTAAAAAAAGGATTTTCATATACGATATGGTCTACAAATGGTAGTTGGTGCACTCTAGAAGAAGATCGTCGCAGATGGAATTATCCAGAAGAATGTTTCAAATTATCGAAAATAGGTTTTAAGAAAAAATATAATTTAAAATAAAATTTTATCGATGGTGCATAATAGAGTTCCTTCGCTTTATACGCCGGAAATCGTGGGTTCGAATCCCATCACCCAACTGTTGGGTGTAGACTAGTGGTTAGGTCGCCGTAATGTTACTTTATTAGTTATTCCTTGATAAAAACAAAAAGGAGATAGGATATGAAATATTTATTAACAATTATGAAAATACCGTTTATAGTATTCTTTTTAATTTTTATACTTTATTGTTATACTGAGTTAGGATGCGTTCAAATACAAACAAATTATGTTATGGATATTAATTACATTTTGACATATTCATTTATAATGGGGTTTTTATTATATGGATTTTATGCTTCTTTGAGAGATGTAATATTGTTATTATATAGAGAATCTATAAAAATTTATGTAAGAAATATAACAAAAAATAATACTAAAACCGAAAAATAATAATCGGACCCTCCGCTTGAGGGAATTCAGAATTCAATATATATAGTTAGGAGGTGGTTTTATGATGACTATAGAGAGATTAAGAAACATATTAAAATCTTTAAATAAGGATGCTTATCCAGATATCTTTGATATTATTGATGAAATAGAAGAATAGAATAAGACATTAAGAAAATATCTATGGTTAAATCATGGGTGTGAATCACATTGTCTATATGGAGACGATGGAGAAATGCAATGTAATTGTTGTTTACTTGATTTTAAAAGAAATAGTATAGGGCAGATAGTCGATAGATTAAACTATATAGGAGATGCTATTGCTAAAGCATTTTTTCAACAATTAAAAGAATAAATAATATTGATGGCGTAGAGTAGAGATACTTCGTTCAAACAATTGGTCATGGGTTTGATTCCCATCCGAGACTCTAAGTGGTCTCGGTAGCTCAGTCGGTAGAGCTGTTGTCTAAAAAGGCTTTACTCGACAAGTTCCTCAATATTTAAATAAGGTAGGTTTATATGAATTTTAAAATTACATTTCAAGCTACATGTAATAATTTATATTATAAAAATAGTAGATATCTTGGAATTAAAGATCTAGAAAGAATAAAAAAGGAAAATCCAAAAGTTAGAATGGATAACATAAATGGTTGTGTGGAAAGTTTTTCTGACCATAGTTTATGGTTTACATTTGATACTTTGGAATCTGTAAAAGAGTTTTCACATATTTTTGAAAACGAGGGACATATAACAATAAAGTCTCCAGAATATTCCTTCAATAAATTTTGTTATGAAGAAATATCTGAGTATGGTGGTATATATAGTATAATACATAGAATAGATAAAAATTTAATTTTTAAAAATTGGAGATCGGAAGGTTGCCAGACTGGATTTTGGAATCCTGGTATGGTTGATAAGAAGTGGTATGAGAAACTATTCATAAAGTTTAAAAATAGTTAAGGGTATAAAATTGATAGTGAATATAAAGATAAAAACGAGTTAAAAAATGAAAATGAAAATAGGAAAGTATGTGAATATAATAATGGATGGGTTGAAAGCATGTTCTCAAACTGATGATAAAATGATTTTTATTATAGATGGAAAAATATTAATTGAGGCATATAATGAAAAATATAATAGTAGCTTTAGATAATATGAGTGTAAAGGAAGCATTTGATTTAACTGATAGGATTAAAGAGTATATATGGGGAGTTAAATTAAATGATCTAATAGATAGAGAAGGTGTAGACATAATAACAGATTTCAAAATGAAGGGGATTAATGTCTTTGCAGATCCAAACCTCAAAGATATTCCAAATACAGTAAGGAACAGAATAAGACATTATGAAGGTGCTGGAGCAGATTTTGTTACTGTAATTGCAGATGGTGGAAGAGAAATGATGATGGCTGCAAAGGAATCTGTAAAAAATTGTAAAGTAATAGGTGTAACTTTATTAACATCATTATCAATAAAAGAATGTAATCACATATACAATGATGTTCCAATACAAATAGTAGAACGATTTGTAAACGATGCAATATATTCTGGATTAGATGGAGTTGTATGTTCATCGCATGAGTTGGATTGCCTTGATAGACCATTAGATGTAAACAGATCTGATTATTTGATAGCAATAACACCAGGTATACGACCTGAATGGTACTATACTGAAGATGATCAAAAAAGAACATCAAGACCAAAAACAGCTATTAGAAATGGAGCAGATTATTTAGTTATTGGTAGACCAATAACACAGGCTATAAATCCTAGTCTTGCAGCAAGATTAACCTATGAGGAAGTCAATTCAATAGATTATCTGTGTTAGTATTTAGAGTATCTATACATTATAGAATAATAAGTACTAATGGCGTAGAATAAAGATACTTCGATAATCCAACCGTTAGTCAGGTTCGAGTCCTGCTAGTAGTTTAATTGGAAGAACAGCGGAAAAAGAAAAGCTTTGTTCGATAGTTCCTTAGTTTTTAAAATATTTAGAGAGGGTATTATAATGGCGGCTTTAGTCATATGGGGTACTATAATCTTTGTTATATTATCTATTTTCTTTTCATATAGAAAGAGAAGAAAAAACAGATTATATTCAGAAAGGTTAGATGAGCTGTGTAATGAAAATATAATTGTAGTAGATAATGCTATAAATGAATTACATATCAATAAAAAAGAAAATACAAAATGACATCATTTACAAAACCAATTAATATATTTTCAGAATTTAAAAAAAGAATTAGTAGTAATGAATGTGCAACTTTTTGTGGCCATTGCTTAAACAAAATGGTGTATCCAGGTGGAGGATATGAAATAACTCTATATGCAGATTTTGGAGTATGGAAACACAAGATGGGAAACAGTCTTATAGTATGTGATTCTTGTGCAGAAAAAGTTAGAAATCATAAGGATATGGATTTTGATTCTATAGACCCAAAAGATTTTGAATAAGTTTTAATAATAAAATAAATCTTAATTTATAAAAGGAGAAATAAATTATGGCGAGTTTAAACAAACAAAGACCTCCAATAAGAACTCACGAAGGTGGAGTAGCAAAAAGAATAACTGATGAATTACAGTTGAGAAGATCTGTAATGGCATGTATGTTATGGGAAAGAACGTTTTACGAGGGTGGGATAGAAATTGCAAAAAGAATAGAAACATTAGTACAAAAAGTAAAACCTGAAGTAGTTGCACAAATTGCTGACGAAGCAAGGAATAAAATGAATTTGAGACATATTCCATTGTTGATAGTTAGAACAATGGCAAAGCTTGATACTCATAAATATTTGGTTTCTAGTGTTTTACAAAAAATAATACAGAGACCCGATGAATTAACTGAATTTTTAACCATTTACTGGAAGGATGGAAAGCAACCATTATCAGCCCAAGTTAAAAAAGGGTTAGCAAAGGCATTTACCAAATTTGATGCATATCAGTTGGGAAAATGGGGATAAAATAAGAGCTTAATATGAAGAGAGACATTCCAATGGATATACTTAAGAAAATGTACTATGAAAAAAGAATGTCTCTACGTCAAATTGCTCCATATTTTAATGTTAATTATCAAACAATTCTTAATAGAATGGAAGAATATGGATTACCTAGGAGAAATTCTGGAGAACATAAAAGAGGAGTACCACATACAAAAGAACATAGAGATAAAATTTCAAAATCTTTGAAGGGAAAGAAACATTCTTATATTCGCAAAAGACGGATTTCAAAATCAAAAATTGGGATATCTTCACCTCTTAAAGGGTTGAGAAAAGAAACACATCCAGATAAGATAAAGTGTGGTTGCTGCAAAGAGAACCATTGGAATTGGAAGGGTGGAATATCTGATGAAAACATTAGAATAAGACAATCATCAAAATATAAAACATGGAGAGACAAAGTTTTTAAAAGAGATAATTTTACATGTAAAGATTGTGGAGTAAGAGGTACTTATCTACAAGCTCATCACATTAAACCATTTTCAAAATATAAAGAACTAAGATTTGATATAGATAATGGTATAACACTATGTTTAGAATGTCATAAGAAAAAGAGGAGAAATAAAAAATGTCAGTTAATTCAAAAAAAGAAATAAAATTAAGAGATGTATTATTTTTGTGTCATGCAAAACCTACGTCTAGAGAGCAAGAAACCATTTGGAAAAAGTTGATAAATGGAACTCTATCACCTCCAAACACCTGGGAGGTTAGGATTTCTGCATGTATTACTCCTCAAGAGAAAAAAATTGTATGGGAAGATTTATTATCTACGAATAAACTTGGTGGTATGGCGCTGATCAGAAATTTAAGAAACTTTGAAAAAGTTGGAGTAGAAGAAACTCTTGTGATAAATGCTATAAGAAATATGAATACTCGTAGAATTTTACCATATAGATTTATAGCGGCAGCAAGATATGCACCACAATTGGAACCATACTTGGAAGAAGCAATGATTAAAAGTTTAGAAAACAAACCAAAGTTTCCTGGTCATACAGTCATATTGTTGGATGTGTCTGGAAGTATGGATAGGTCATTATCTGCTAAATCTGATATTAGTAGATTAGATGCTGCTTGTGGTTTAGGTATATTATTAAGGGAAATTTGTGACAGAGCTGATATATTTACATTTTCTGAGAAGGTAATAAGAGTTCCTTCTAGAAGGGGTTTTGCTCTAAGAGATGCAATTGCTCAGAGTCAGAGACATTCTGGTACATATCTTGGAAATGCGATTAATTCTATATATGGAACAATGAGCGCGGCTAGACAAAATACATATACATATTATCCAAGATCTGCTTATCCTAAAAACATAACTAATTTTGGGTTGAAACCAGATAGATTGATAGTACTAACTGATGAGCAATCTCATGATAAAGTTTCTGATCCTGTATTTGGTAAGGGATACATGATAAATGTTGCAAATTATAAAAATGGTGTTGGGTATGGACCATGGACACATGTTGATGGTTTTTCAGAATCAATTGTGGATTATATAATTGAATATGAAAATTTCGATAGAAATGTAAGACAATAATTATTAATCCAATTATACTGGGAGAGTTTGTATTATAACTCTCCCATTTTATAAAGGAGGATGAAATGTCTGAAAATCTTGAAAAAGCAAAAAAAGACCTTAATGAATTTTTAGATAAACATCCAGAATTAACAGGTTATCAAAAAGAGATCGAAGAATCTTTGGATGGTATCGATAATCCTGGAGAAAGATTAATGATATTAATATCTAAAATGATTTATAATAATAAAAGGCTTTTGGAGATATTAAATAATATTAAGGAGTAGTATGGATAAGGTTAAAGAGAAAGATGTAAAGCAAGAAATTAAAAAAAGAACTTTTCAAAAATTAATTGATGAATGTATGACAGATGATGGTGCTATAGATCTAGCAAAGATGGAAGAACTAGAAGGAAGTTGTGGTTGTAATGGTGGAAAGGGTTGTGATGTTACTGGCGGACCATGTAGTTGTGGAGGGTGGCATTAATAAATGGCTCATTTTTATGGGGAAGTTGAAGGGAAAGCTAAAACTAAAGGAACTAGATGTGGAACCAAAAGTTCTGGAATGGGAGCACATATAAGAAGTTGGAACAAAGGAGTTGAAGTACAATGTTGGTATGATAATATCAATAATAAAAATGTCTTTAGGATATATAAAACAAATGGTTCTAATAGTTCTTATGATAAAGTATTAATTCATGAGTTTGATGAAAGGTTAGATTAAGAGTTAGATGAAAGTAATTTGGGTGGTTGTAGATGGATATTGTGGAAACACAGAACAAGAAATAGAAATACCAGATGAAGAATTTGAAGGTTGTGATAGTACAGAGGAAATAGAATCTATTGTAGATGACTTTGTACGAAATGAATTTGAACAAAATGTTAGTTACGAATGGAGGATAGAGAGTAAATAATGAGTGATAATAAATTTATAAAATTTAAAGAAGATAATGAATACAAAAAATCTCTGGATGAAGGATTAGAGAAATTTAAACGTGGAGACATATCTAAGAATGAATTTCTAGAGAACCATATAAATAGACAAGATACAAGAGAATCTATGTCTCTTGAAGAATATAAAAATCTTCCATTGGCTAATAGTGATAATAGCTACATAGAAGATGCCAAACAACTAGAATGTCATTGTTTAAACATAAAGAATTTACATATAACACTTGGTCCATATAGATTACTTGACAAAATACCAAATGATAGAGGAGATGGTACTGGACTAGGAGCAGTTATAGTAGGAAGATTGGTAGAATTTAAAGAAACTCCAACAATATCTTTTGAAATTAAAAAGATAGATGTTATTTTATAAATAAAGGATAGGAGAGAGATGGAGTACGTAAAAGACGGAGTAGTATATCTCAGAGACGTAGATCATTGTGAGGTAAGTCCATATATAAAAATGGTTACAATAAAAGAAGTTGTTCCAGCTTTGAATTCTGATTTTTTAGAATCTATATCATTTGAAGAAATAGGCTGGCAAACAATATCTCAAAAAGGTTTACGTAAAAAAGGAGATAGGGTATTATTTATACCTGCAGAATCGGTTATACCATTTGAATTAGGAGAGAAAATGGATATAACAAAATACTTGGCCAGTGGTAGGGTAAAGGTCACAAAATTAAGAGGTAATAGATCCGAAGGCATTATTGTAGAACCAGAAGTGGTGGAACCATATATAAACCATATAATGAAATGGGAAGATAAACCAAGTACGTGTATGAGTGGAGAAGGTGTTGAAGCATATAGAGTACATCCTTATTTTCATAAATTTTATCATATGCCTAATATATTAAATGAACCATATACGTTTAGGCCAGATGAGAAAATATATTATAGTGAAAAGATTCACGGATCTAATATGCGTTGTGGTATATTCAAAGATCCAGAAACAGAAGAATATGTTGATTATGTAGGATCTCATAATATTGTATTAAAAGAATCAGAAAAAAATATTTATTGGAGAATGTATAGAAAAGAATTAGCAGATAAGATTCCTAGAGATATAGAGTTCTTTGCAGAAGTATATGGTCCAGGAGTGCAGGATCTTAGATATGGGTTGAAAGAAGTAGATATTAAGATATTTGCAGCTACTAGCAAAGGTTATTATACAAATCCCAATACTCTTAAAATAATGTGTAATAAGCATGATCTACCAGTAGTTGATTTTAAACTTACAAAATTCAAATCTGTAGATCAATTAAGAAGGATAGCAAATGAACCATCAGAGCTTACAGATAAACATATGAGAGAAGGTATAGTTATAGTATCAGCAGATAGACCAGAGAGAATGGCAAAATGTAAATCTGATGCATATGAGGATAGAAGAAATAAGAAGGAGAGACATTAATAAATGAGCGTTTCAACGGATGGTATAATATGTCATGGTATTTATTTTGAAGAGGATTTCCAGTTTCCATGGTATAACGATGAGTTTGATTATGATATAGGAGATTGGTGGATTCATGAAGTATGTGGGTTTAAATCACCAGTAGAAATGTGGGATGATGATGGACAACTCAGAACAGATATTGAAATTTCAAAAGAAGATTTTAAATTATATTATGATTCTAAACGAGAGTTTAGTAAAGATCACCCAATTCCAGTTGAGTTAGTACGAACAGCATCAGATTCTTGTGTAAGATATATAGTGTCTGTTCCAGGATATAAATTATCAGCAAGTAGAGGATATCCAAATACATTTGATCCTAATAGTCTGGTAGTTACGGATGAGCAACGCGAAGCACTGGTGGAATTTTGTAAAAAATATCTTGGAGTTGATGGTGAACCAAAATGGTATTTAGCTAGTTACTGGGGTTAATTTGTAGTATGATTGTAAAAGACTTTATTGAATATTTAAAAAATAATTATAATCCAAATGATAATATTGCATATGATATATGGTGTAAAGAAGATGTAGAAGCTGTAGCCAAAGATTTAGAAATAGAACTAACTGAAGACGAGTTAGATATTATTATAAATAGAATTGATAAATATAAAAGTGCAGAAGAAGGTATAAACTGGTATGTTATAGAATCGCATATTAGAGATATAAAACCAAAATAAATAAATAAAAGTGTGTATCTCAAGATACGTAAGATGGAGAGCCATAGAATGAGAAAAATAATAAAGTTTTGTAGAATAAATGATGATTATGGATTTCTAAGTAATTTTTCTCCTCATTCATTTGAGACAACTGAATTTAGTTCTAAAAATTGTAGTTACTATAAAGAGTTTTGGAAAACTTCTGAACATTATTTTCAAGCAATGAAATTTGCTGGTACAGATTGGCAGTATTCAAAAAGAATAAGATTGGCAAATACTCCATCAGAGGCTGCAAGACTTGGACGGGATAGATCATATCCTTTACGATTAGACTGGGAACATATTAAAGAGATTATTATGGAGGAAGCGCTAATAGCTAAATTCTCTCAAAATCTGGATATCAAAAAGAAGCTTATAGAAACGGGTGATGCTATACTTGTTGAACATAGAAAGGCAGATAGCTATTGGGGTGATGGTGGAAACGGAACAGGTAAAAATAGGCTTGGTGTGTTGCTAATGCAACTAAGAGAAAAATTAAGAGAACATTAAAATGGATTTGATATGATATAGTTATGTGTTTGACCCACAGCGGGTGCAGTGGTCATGAACACGGGGGTTAAGTACGGTGCAACTCCGTAGAATTAGGTAGTCAGTGAAGGCCTTCCAGTTCTGGTTCAAGTTCAGGCGATACATAACCAACACATACAGCTGACTTAATATAAAGGAATGATTCAATGGATGAACTGAAAAAGAGTGGTGTTAGAAGAATATATAGATCTGTAGATAAACAGTTACAAAATATGCAAGGAAAAGATCGCGGTTCAAATGTTTGGTTAAATTCTAATCTTTCGAATAAAATTGAATTACTACAGATAGAAGTTTTTAAAGAAGCTATAAACACGGTAACACAATTAAACTTTCAAATATTTCCAGCCATTACACTATTTAAAAAAGATTATACAGAGGAGTTTTGTTCAATAGTTCCAAGGATTGATTGGAAAAACGACGAAAGTTCTGACAGTATAATCAAAAGATATTTAGCCGAAACTGATGATTATAGAAAAGTATTTAATCCAATGTTTGAAGTTTTATTTAGACCAGTTATGGAAGAAAAAGATTTTGTAAATAAACTGGTTAGAGAATGTGTTTTAGGAAAATGTGATGGGTTGGTTAATATAGATTATAGATATCCACAAGTTACATATACAAAAGTATGGAATCACATTCCAGGAAAACCGATCACATTAGATTATTTTTCTGAGGATAAACTTTAAATTTTATGGCGAACGTAGCTCAATTGGAAGAGCAAACGGATGTGGCCCGTTAGGTCGCGAGTTCGAACCTCGCCGTTCGCCCTTTATAATTGGAGGTATCAGTATGAAATGCATAACTTTTTTGAAAGCCCTAATGTGTGATTGTTATCAACATAAATGTAATCATAAAAATTGTAATATAGATATACCAATGCATTTAGAAGATTTTAGCACAGGTAGAGAGGAAGTAGAAGTTTATTGCGGATCACATATACCAGAAAAATCTGAAAGAACAAATGGCGTATTGTGGTCTGTAAGAGAAGGTAAGTCTAAAACAAAAATATTTGTTAGATCTCTCACCGAGAATGCAAAAGATCATTGGAGGGGTAATCATTATAATGGAGATTATGAACCAATAGAGGAATTTGGAAAGAAACTACAAAAAAGAAAATGAATTATAGAGAAAAATTCTTTGATGAAAATCAATATCCAAATGCTGCTATTAATGGGTTGGTACTACATGGTAAAAGCAAAAAAGATGTTACATTGATTGCGCTAGAGCCTTATAATATGAGACCAAAATTCTATGATATAGAAGAACTAAAAAAATATAAAGGTATGATAACTTGGAATACTAAATTTTATGATAAGTATAAGGATATTATAAACATAAAATTGTATCAAGGAGGTCAACCTTTATATCAAGTACATAAACTATATAATCCAATAAAATATTCTGATAAAATAAATGGAATATGTTCTATTGGAAAGTCTGTTAAAAGAGATAGAGTTGGTGACATAACACATATGAGATTAGATGTCATGAACCAAATTGAGAAAACTGAAAAGTTGATCACTCATTACTATGGATGGAATAATTGGGGAGGTAAAAACTATATGGGACCAATTGGTGATCTTAAAATCAAAGGTATGCATATAGTTGGAGATGGATATCATAGCAGTTTAGCCAAAATTATAAAATTAAGTGAATATAAATTTAATTTATGTTTTGAAAATTGTTACCATGAATTTTGGAGTTGGGGTTATATTACAGAGAAGATCATGTGCTGTTTTGAAGCAAGAACAATACCTATATATTTTGGATGTTTTAATATAGAACAAATAATTCCTAATGATATATTTATAGATTTTAGAAAGTTTTGTAATTGTAATGATTTAATAAAATATCTTTGTAATATATCTGAGGATGAATACAATAGAATGGTAGATAAAGCATATGATTTCAAAATGAATACAAAAATAAACGACATCGACGAATTAATTACAATGTTGTAATTATTAGGAGATAAAGGAGAATTCAAAAAATGATTTCATTAATATTATATACAATTTTTATACTTCATCTCAGTTATGCATCATTTGATAAAATTAATAAGTTAGATAAAATTCTTGAGTTTGAAGAACCAGAATTTATTAAGTTTATGATAGTAGTCATATCTTTATTAACAGTAATAATTCATGCATTCTGCCAAGTACTAGCTTTACCTATAATAGTATTATATTCGATAATAGTATTATATGTGATAATTTTATACATGTTTGCTTACGTTGAAGATTTCCCAAGTGTTATAAACAAAGAGTAAATATTTACGAAGAATATATAAAAGATAGAATAGATAATGATTTTTGGATGGATTTTTAGAAAGGGGGTATAAAAATTGAAATGGGTTAAATACGATAAAGAAAAAGATAGAATACCGGCAAAATTCTGGTGTGATGATGTTGAAGAAGGAGCTATGGAACAAATAGTAAATCTGACAAATCATCCAGCAGTTGTGAAGCATGTTGCTGCAATGCCTGGATTACATCTGGGATACGGAATGCCAATAGAATGTGTAATAGCATGTAAAGATGCTATAATCCCAAATGCCGTTGGGAAAGATGTTGGTTGCGGTATGCGGTGTGTAAAAACATCATTAAAGAAAAAATCTTTTTTCCATCCAACTGTATTAGAGAATATAATTAAAGGAATAAAAAATAAGGTACCAGTTGGAAAAGATCGACATAAAGTTCCTCAAGAGAACAATCTAGTTATGCCAGGAATAATATATCCTATAATGGAAAGAGAAGAACGGAAAATAGATTATCAATTGGGCACCTTGGGTGGCGGAAATCATTTTATAGAAATACAATATGATGTTGATACTGATGATGTTTATTTCATGATTCATAGTGGGAGTAGAAATTTTGGATCGAAAGTTGCAAATCATTATAATGATGTAGCAGTTAAGCTTAATGACAAATGGCATGTTTCAGTGGATCCATCTTGGGAACTAGCATTTCTTCCTATACATACATATGAGGCAAAAGCATATCTAGCAGAGATGGAATTTGCAATGGAGTTTGCTTTTGAGAATAGAAGATTAATATCAGAAAGAGTTAAAGAATCATTTATATCCACAATAGATTGTCAATTTGAAGAGGATTTAGATATTAATCATAACTATGCTGCATATGAGAATCATTTTGGACAAAATCTTATTATCCATAGGAAAGGTGCTACCCGCGCTAGAAAAGGTGAAATTGGAATTATACCTGGAAGTATGGGAACAGCATCATATATAGTGGAAGGTCTTGGAAATAGAGATAGTTTCAATAGTTGTTCACATGGAGCAGGAAGAGTTATGGGTAGAAATGATGCATCAAATAGATTGAATGTGGTTGAATGTAATGAGGCCATGGACGGTATAATTTTTGATGGTTGGGGAACAAATAGAAAAGGCCAAGTTAATCTTGGAGAGGCACCACAAGCATATAAAGATATAGAAGATGTTATGAAAGCTCAAAAAGATCTTGTTACACCAATAGTAAAATTAAAACCTCTTGGCGTGGTTAAAGCAATAGAAAAAAGATAAGAATGGAGAAACGATGTCTAAATTTATGAGGGGGTATTATACTGATCTCAATGAAGATTCTGAAGAACATATCTTTTTAGATACAGATGAACAGCCATTGTGTAACAGTACTCCCTGGAAAAAAGGAAGTCTTATAAAGACAGAAGAGATAAATAAAAAATTATTTGAAGAAATGTATAAGAAAGATTCTTTAGTTTTAAATGTGACGTGTGTAAAATGCCGAAGAATATTCAAAGATGTATCAGGGGATGAATTTTGGAGTGATTAATAAAATATAATAAATAGGAGAAAGAATTTGACAATACAGGAAACAATACAGAGTGACTTAACAACAGCAATAAAAAATAGAGATCCTATTAAAGAAGATCTTAAGATTATAATAAGCGAATTCCAAAGACAGAAAACAAAAGAATTATCTGATGATGTTGCGGTTGGAATATTGAGACGATTGGCAGCATGGGAAGAAGATAGACTTCATAAGGCAGGGCTTACAGAATCAGATTATCGTAATGTTATATACAGATATATTCCAGAACAATTAGCGGATGAAGAGATAGAAAACTGGATAAATGAAAACATTGATTTATCTAAATTGAAAAATAAATTTGCTGCCATTAAAGTAGTA
>Ga0307376_10002044_pt1 | contig 20421 bp, 15 predicted proteins | sample TR2MG_FD_202536 | JGI IMG/M metagenome (GOLD analysis project Ga0307376, IMG submission 202536) | Soil microbial communities from Risofladan, Vaasa, Finland - TR-2 | ecosystem: Environmental > Terrestrial > Soil > Coastal area > Acid sulfate soil | place: Finland: Risofladan, Vaasa | collected...
GTCGGACTTTCGGCCACCGTCGGTTCACACCAGGAGGTGGCAAATTATCTTGGCGGCTCAGGACGCATGGTACGAATAATCCGGGCCAGAGTGATAAAGGAGATCGATATCGGAGTGCAGTGCCCGGAGGTGAAGGACGAGGACAAAGATCTTGCCGGCACCCTGCAGAGCGATCCTCAGCTCATCGCCTGCATGCGCCTGGCAAAGAAGCTGATAGAGTCGCATAACTCCACTCTGCTGTTCGTCAACACCCGTGACACGGCCGAGGCCCTGGCCGCCCGCTTTCACCTGTGGGATGAGGAGTTCAGGGTGGGAGTGCATCACGGTTCGCTCAGCAAGGAGACCCGGGTGGAGATGGAGGACGACTTCAAGAACGAGCGGTTGCAGGGTTTGATCTGCACCTCCTCGCTGGAGCTTGGTATCGATATCGGTTCCTCGGACTTCGCCATCCAGTACAACTCTCCTCGCCAGGTCTCTCGTCTGGTCCAGAGGATGGGACGAGCCGGTCACAAGATCGGCCGTAAGACGGAGGGGGCCATCGTCGCCTCCTCACCGGACGAGATCGCCGAAAGCCTGGTGGTGACCAGGATGGCCTTGGCCGAGGAGTACGAGACCATGCTGGTGAGGAAGGAGCCGCTGACCGTGCTGGCCAACCAGTTGGTCTCAATGACCGTGGCCGGCCCGGTGTCAATAGAGAGAGCGTTCCGGGTAGTGCGACGGTCCTATCCCTTCCGCGACCTGGAACGTAGCAAGTTCGATACGGTGTTGAATCAGCTGGCCGAGATAGGCCTGGTCTTCTTGAACGAGGACAAGTACAAGAGATCGGCCCGGGGTCGCAAGTACTTCTACGACAACATCTCCATGATCCCTGATGAGCGCACCTACAAGATCAGGGACATAGGGACGCGAAAGATCGTAGGCACCCTGGACGAGAGCTTCGTGATCTCTTTCGCCGAGCCGTATGCTACGTTCATCACCCGCGGGCGTTCCTGGCGCATCGTGGAGATCATGGACGATGAACTACTGGTGGAACAGGTCAAGGAGATCGGCTCCATTCCCTCATGGGTGGGCGAGGACCTGCCGGTACCGTTCGAGGTGGCCCAAGAGGTGGGTCGCATGCGTGAGGGATACGATACAGGTCTGTATCAGGGGGACGCGGTGGCCTACCAGATCCTGGACGATTACCTGAAGGAGCATCGGGACGGCTTTCCCATGCCCACCGACCGGCGTATCACACTAGAGATCGGGAATAAGCTGGCCATATTGAACATGTGCTTCGGCAGCAAGGTCAATGAGACCATATCCAAGATGATCTCGGTGCTTTTGTCCGCTCGTCTCGGAGAAAGCGTGGCAGTGACGACGGACCCTTACAGAGTAATCATAGACCTGCCGAGGGACGTGCGCCCAGCATTGATCGTGGAGACCCTTCGCTCCATCGATGCAGCCACGGTCGAAAGCCTCATCCGTCTGGTCATGAAGAACTCCAGCCACATGCGCTGGCGCTTCGTGTTCGTGGCCAAGAAGTTCGGGGCGGTGGACCGGGACGCCGATTACAAGAACGTCAGCTTCGGGCGTTTGGTGGAGGCATATGAGAACTCATCGCTGATGAAGGAGGCGGTGGACAAGGTATTGTGGGAGGACTTCGACGTCGATCGTACGGTCCAGGTCATAAAGGACATTGGGTCGGGGGCCATCGATATCGCCATATGCGGCCTTTCACCCATAGGCAAGGCCGGCCTCTCCCATTCCAAGGAACTGATCACCCCCCAGCGTGCCGATCATTCCATACTCATGGCCTTGAAGAAAAGGCTGGAGGAGGAGAGCCTGCATATGTCCTGCCTGAACTGCGGTACGCAGTGGAGGCTCAAGACCAAGGAGGCCCCCCACCACATATTGTGTCAAAAATGCGGGGGACAGATGATCGCCGCCCTCAACGGCTACAACCGCGAAAACATCCGTCTGCTCAGGAAGAAGGACCTGAAGGAAGATGAGGAGAAAGAACTGCGCCGTCTCTTCAAGAACGCCTCCCTGGTACAGAGAGACGGCAGAAAGGCCATGCTGGCATTGAGCGGGCGCGGTGTGGGTGCGGATACGGCCGCCCGTATCTTGGGCAGTTTTTTAGAGAACGAAGACGATTTTCTGCGCGAAATATTGAGCGCGGAGATCAACTACGCCCGCACCAAGCGTTTCTGGGATTAGCCGTTCCGAACCTTGTTGGTCAGGCTTCCCACCCCAGGTATGGAGGCGTATACCTCATCACCGTGCTTGATCGGTCCGACCCCGCTGGGTGTCCCGGTGGCGATTATGTCACCCCGCTCCAGGGTCATGAACCTCGATATGTAGGAGATCAGCTCCTCCGGGGCGAATATCATCTGAGCGGTGTTGCCCTTCTGCCGCAGCTCCCCGTTGACCTTCAGCTCAAGGTCCAAGGAGCGCAGGTCCCCGATCTCACGCAGGGGCATCGGATCGCTTATGGGAGCGAAGGTGTCCATGCCCTTGCAAAGGGACCATGGCAACCCTGCCTTGCGGGCAACGGACTGCATATCTCGGGCGGTCACGTCATTGAACACCGCCACAGATCGCACATACTGCAACCCTTTGTCCGCGGAGATGTTCCTTCCTGAACGACCGATGATGAGGGCGAGCTCGATCTCGTGGTGCACCGTTCCGATGTCCGGAGGGATGATTATGGTCCTTCCGTCACCGATCAAAGCGGTTGACGGCTTCAAGAACAATACTGGCTCGACCGGTTCATCCGAGCTCATCTCCTTTATGTGGGCCCGGTAGTTCTGCCCTACGCAGACGATCTTGCCACACCTCATATTGCCAGCTCAATCACAGGGGTCGTCGTTCTCACCCACGGTCTCCAATTTGAACATGGCACCGGTACCTTTCAGGGTGAGATACACCCGGTCTGCCATGTATATAGCATCGTCCAGTGTGGCCTTCTTGTCCCACTTGAACACACCATCGTAATTGCCAGTGGTGGGCTGGAAGCCCATATTGTTCAGAGCGTCAAAGACCTCCGAGGGACGGCGGCCTTCGGTATTGAACATGATCGTTATGTAGGTCAACATCGGTGGCTAAATGAGCATCGATGGATAAAAGCTTAGCTGCTCTGGCCATCCTTGCCCTTACCGAACCCCTTGGCCACGATATATATCTCTGAGCTGCTAGAGCGTGAGGCCTTTGGGGAATGCCGCTTGACCGAACCGAAGTAACGTTCCACCTGAGTTATGAATTCCTTGCTCATGTCGCCATCGAACAACTTTATGATCAATTTGCCGCCGGGGGACAATGTCTGAACGGCGAAGTCCAAGGCCATCTCGCACAGTTCTATGGAGCGGGCGTGGTCCATTGAATAATTACCCGAAATGTTAGGCGACATATCGGACATGACCAGATCGACCTTCCCATCGGTCAATTCCAGCAGTTGCTCGCGTACCTCCGCATGGCGGATATCCCCCTTTATGGTCTGCACCCCTGGCAATGGAACGATGGACTGCAGGTCCACGCCAACCACCTTGCCTTTGGGTCCGACGCGTTCCGCGGCCACCTGGAGCCAACCCCCCGGGGCGGCTCCCAGGTCCACTACGGTCATGCCCCCTTTGATCATTTCAAAACGATCGTTGATCTGAATAAGCTTGAATGAGGCACGGCTACGATAGTCCAGCTGCTTCGCTTTACGATAGTAGAAATCGCTTCGCCGTTCCTTTATCCAGTTCTTGGACATGCTGAACTGCCCAAGTCCTCGCAGGATAAAAAACCATTGCACGACCGATTATTTTTAATCGGCAGGGGTGATTCGGCATTGGGTGAGGCAATGAAGGAAAGCGAATGGACTTATGCCAAGGCGGGAGTGGACATCGACCGAAAATCGTTGGCCATATCCGCGCTGGTAGGCCATCTGAAATACCGGCGCCAGGGTGATGTCCGTATGGTGGAACTTCCCGGCCAGTTCACCGGACTGGTAGAGATGGGAGACCACATATTGACCATGGCCACCGATGGAGTGGGAACCAAGCTGCTGATCGCCGAGGCGCTGAACAAGTGGGACACTGTGGGCATAGATTGCATGGCCATGAACGTCAACGACACCATTTGCGTAGGGGCGGAGCCGCTCGCTTTCGTCGATTATATTGCCATAGACCACCCAGACGAAAAGATCACCGACCAGCTAGGTATCGGTTTGAACAAGGCCGCGGAGCTGGCCAACGTCGACATCATAGGAGGGGAGATCGCCGTCCTGCCAGAGCTCGTCAGGGGGGTCGATCTGTCCGGAACGGCATTGGGATTGGTGCGCAAGGTTGATATGGTAACCGGGGGTGATGTGCGAGAGGGAGACGCCATCATCGGACTGCGCTCTTCGGGCGTTCATTCCAACGGCATGACCCTGGCACGAAAGGTGCTGGAGTCGGCAGATGTTTCATTGGATGATCACGTCGATGGATTGGACAGGAGCATCGGCCTGGAACTGTTGACGCCTACCGATATCTACGTACGCGATGTGCTTAGACTGACCAGGGAGGTAAAGGTCACCGGAATGGTGGACGTCACCGGGGGCGGGCTGAAGAACTTCGTGCGCCTGAAGAAGGGGTTGCAGTACCAGATCACAGACCCCATCGATCCCCATCCAATTTTCAAGGTAATCCAGAGCATGGGCGGGGTCACGGACCTCGAGATGTATAAGACGTTCAACATGGGGATGGGGTACGGCATAATATTGCCTGAAGAGAACGTGGAAGAGGCGCTGTCGATCCTGGGAGAAAAGGCGAAAAAAGTAGGGCGAGTGATCAAGGGTGCCGGTTGCGGCATTCCATCGTTGAACGTGCACTACGATACCTATTGATCTATTGCATGAGATAGGGCAGGCCTATCATCAGCAGCGGGAGAGCTAAGAAACTGGTCAGGAAAACCACTCCTGGCGCCTGTGGTCCGAACCTTTTCTTATTGTTATTCCATGCTTGGAGACGATGGTCGTATGCCAGCCCCCATGTCAATGCCCCGGCCAATGATGTGGCCATGACCCCTTGCAGGAACCAGAAGTACTGGTACGATAATATCAGGCCGATCAGCACCGTTGCCACCAACGCCACCCCGTAGGTCCACCAGTTCCGTCGCAGAGGGTCCATCTTTAGGGTGGCCGTCCAGGTCAGTGCGGTCAATGCCAGGGACGCGAAGGAAATAGCTGGGACCAGTCCGTTCCCGCCCCCCCAATTCAGACCGGATATCTCCCGTATCGGTAGCAGGAGGGCGCAGACCTCGGCCCCCGCCAACGCCGCCAATGATATCGGCAGGGAAATGTCGGTTCGTGCCCCTGACAATGTCATAAGGAGCCAAAGACAGGAACAGGAAGCTATCAGACCAGGGAGCCAGAGCAGAGTTCCCAGCCCCAAGCGTTGACCGTCGACATCGATGTAGAGTCCACCCTGGAAGGTCATGATGAGGGAGATCGTTAACAGGGAGAAAGAAAGGATCGACCACCCCTTGACCCGGAACTTGAGAGCTCTGTCTTCCACGATTTTCAAACGTCCCTGAGATACCATTAAACTTCACTCCTAACGAGCCCGCAACCTGTGGGCCAGGGCGGCGGCCACCGCTCCCAGCGCCGTGCATGTCTCTAGAGAATGACCGTTGAACGTTATGTCCAGATGATGTCTGGCCAATTCGTGCACTTCCTTCGGTACGCCCTTGGGTCCAGCGCCGAATATCAGACATACGCTCTGTCCACCGAGCAACATCGAGGCTATGTCCTCTAGTTCAAGACGCTTTCGCGGGTCGGGATCGCAGGTGGTCAGCACTGGTATGCCCAACTGCGGCGGTATGCCCCGTGCGGGATAGGGGAAGTTTTGGAAGCGACCCTTGACGGCCAGTTCCCTCAAGTAAGAACCATCTTCGCCAATTGATGTGGACGCTGCCACCCATTCGGCGAGTTCCAAAGGAAGATGAAGATCGTCCGGGAAGGGGAAGCCGAAAGTAGCCAGATTAAGATCGTAGGCCAGGGCCAACGGACCCGCGCGGGCCAGGATGCGCCTGTGCGCCTCACGGAACACCCGGGGATCGTAGGAGTTATGAATAGCTATGGTAGCTCGGCCGGATCGGCGTTCCATTCGCCCTCAGAGCCCCAGAGGCACCTGTTCCGTCTTGGTCAACATATCGCCGTCCCAAGTGTACTTAAGGCGCTTGCGGTCCTTCCAAACCCCGGATTGCAATATATAGCCGACCATGAGCGAGAGGCCAATGGACGCTTCCACGTAAGCCACCGATTTGTTCGCATCGCGGTTTATCTTACCCCATGACTGCGCCTCTTCAAAGGTGCACCCGCTCAGTCCGCCCCACTGAGGGGTGTCCTGGGTGATCTGCACGGCATAGTGATGACCACCTCTGTCGTAACCGAGGGTCTCACAGATGACCTCGGTCTGCTGGATATAGTTCTTTGGCACTCCGCCACCGATGTATATCACAGCGGTCTTCTCCGATTGTATCTTGATCTGGGTTATCTCCCAGTTGTCACGGATGGGATCTAATCGCATGAACGGCTCGTTGGCCATCCTTCTCTTATAGTACAGCCCGGTGAGCCCGATGCCAATGGAAGAATCGTTCAAGGCCGGAACGATGATCGGCACCCCATATTTGACGGCGTTATAGAGTATGGATCCCTCGTCATCGATGCTGGAACCGAGTATCTCCATGAACTCCCGGCTGCTGTAGCCTTTAGGTTCCAGCTCCCCGGCGATGTCACCGATGACCTCATCGGTCTCCCTGAACTTGTCCTCATCTACCAGGGTGTCGTATATTCTATCTACGAACAGCTCCCTCAGAGCGAGGTCATCGCAGCGGGGTGAGCATTTATAATGACTGTAACCCCGGGCCTGATAGAAGTCCTGGTAGGGTATGGCACCGATGGTCACTATGGCGTCCACAAGACCGAACTTGATCATGTCGGCGATGACCTTTCTCAGACCGGCGGCCACCAGAGGTCCGGCCAATCCCAGGATGATCGTGGGACGGGCCGGGTCCTTCAGGGCCTTCTCCAAAACGATTGCGCATGTGGCCAGGGCCCGGCTCTGCACCGAGGAGTCCTTGTAGGCATCCATCAGGTCCTTCACGGTCACTATCTTATCGAAGTCGATCGGTTTGACCTTCTCCTTCAGCACGTCTTCCTTCTCTAACAATTCTAACCCTCGCATCTGTTAATTGAAACCGCTAGAACGGTATGAGCCTTAAACCCTGCCCTTGACCTTCCTTGGCCGGCTGCATATGGCATAATCATCCCCGTCGAAGAATACATCCAGCTCTGGATTTTCCGCTTGGATCTCCTCGATCTTTTTCAAGACCTCGCGTAGCGTGAAGTCGCTATTGCGATCGATCTTGATATGCACCCTCTTCTCCATTTGCAGACCCCTGGCCCAAATCTAAGTTCTTTCTTAATTGTAACGTTGCATATATATGTTTTTGTTACGTAATACTCCCCGAGAGCTTGCTGGCCAGCAAGGTTGCTGAACGGTAAAACCCGATGATTAGTATCTAAATATGCAACGCATCTGTCATTTTTAAGTTCGATGATTCGGGATTAAAAGGTTATATTAAATTTATATTATTATATTTATCTAAATATAACATCGTTCGCAAAATATTTTTTCTGACCGGTATCGACATCACGGATTCGATATCAAAAAATGAGAGTGGTCCTAAAACATTAAATATCCACCCAAAGAGTCCTCTTCCATTAATTTAATGGATATACTGGTTCATCCGAGGATGCGATTGAAGGAATGACCAAGGAAGACGATCGGGACGACCTACGGACGGTAGGAGAGCGTAGAGAGAAGGATAGTGGAGCTTCCGATTCGGCCGAAACGGAACGCCTGAGCAAATGGTTAGACGGGGAAGGACAAGGTTCTGCGCTGCTCAGCTGGTTAGGAGAAGAGGGGGAAATGGTCCCCGAGGACGAGCTGGCTGAACTAAAGGAGCGCGTGGAACGATACGAAACGGAGTTGGCGGCGGTCCGAACATTATTAGCTGGCGAGACAACGGCCAATCAGGACGAGGGAATCGCCAACCGCCTGCAGGCCTTGATCGAAGAGCGAAATCTAATTCGAGGGCGCGAGACCAAAACCCCAATATTGAACGAGGGCAACGGGCTCATGGAGAGCCAGGAGTCTGAACTGAGGGAGAGGTTCCACGCCGAGCTTAAGGAAAAGGAGGGGCAGTGGCGTCATCAGGAGGCCGAGTTCAACGAACGGAGCGTTAACCTGGAGACCGAACTAGCTAAGATCAAGATCGAACTGAAGCTAAAAGATGATGAACTTGCTGTCCTCAGAAGCAATGGTAGTACAGTAAGTGGCGACCTGATCGGAAAACTGGAGTCGCTGCAGTCCAAAGAGAGGGAGTTCCTCACCCTCAAGCAAGAGGCCGACGCGCTTCGTGTGCGCCTGAAAGACAAGGAAGAGGAACTTGACCGGATCCGAGAAGCTATCACCTACAAGGAAGACGAGCTGATCCGCCGAGAAGAGGACCTGATGTACAGGGAGAAGATCTACACCGGGGAAAGGCACAAGCTCGAGGAGATGAAGCGGGAGACCGGTGGACTGGAAGAGGCCGAGCTCATGAAGAAGCTGGAGTCCTTGAAGGCCGAGGTCGCTTCCAAGGAGGAGCAGCTGAGGGCCAAGGAGCGCTACGTCCTGGCTAAGCAGGAGGAGCTGCGCCTCCGGGAACAGGGACTCATAGAGGATGAGATCACCTATCGGGAGCAGGAGAGGGCACTGGAGATCCAGGAAAGAAAGGTCAAGACCGGAATTCCGCGTTTCGACGACCTTTTGCTCGGCGGATTGCCGATCGGAACCAACATTATGCTACATGGACCACCGTTCGTGGGGAAGGAGGTCATGGCGGACACCTTCGTCGTGGAGGGTCTACGAAAAGGGGTCCCATCAATAATCGTTCTCACCGATAAAACGGCCAAGGACGTCCGGGCGGAGATGCTTTTCATCATGTCCGGGTACGAGGAGTACGAAAAACTGGGCCTGGTGAAGTATGTTGATAACTACAGTCGGGCCATGGGGGACGACGCCGAGGACCCTTACACCACCTATGTCGATGAGCCGAACGATCACGCGAAACTGAGCGAGGTTGTGGAGGAGATAGCCCGGGAATTCAAGACCAAGCATGAGTACTATCGTCTGATATTCCGTTCCGTTTCCACGCTTATTGCGTATTCCGATCCGAACTCGGCCTTCCGATTCCTGAGCCCGTTATGCGGCAGGCGCAAGAAGGACCAGGCGGTATGCCTGTTCGTTGTGGAGAAGGGCATGCACAGCGAACCGGAGATCCAGATGCTTGGCTCAATCATGGATGGCATGGTGGACTTCAAGGTTGACCAGCTGAAGACCTTCTTCGCCATCAAAGGTATAAGTGACGTTCAGTCCCGAGCCTACATACGTTACACGGCTACCAAGAGCGCCCTGACAATAGGATCATTCGCCCTGGACCACATTCGTTAGGCTACTTCCACGCCGTCGCTAGGGCGTATTTCCGGCTTTTTCTGCATGTTGATACGCGGCATGGGCATCGGGGCGGGAAGCTTGATCTCCCTAGAAATAAGCAGTGCAGATAGCATGCTGTTGCCTACCACGGCATTGTGCACCGCGTTGGCGTCGTCCACCGGGAGGTTGTTTGTTCTCCTCCAGTCGTCCATGGTCTTTTCGCTTAGTTCAGAAACGGTGATCCGCCCTTCGATCTTGATGTAGCCTAGCCCAGTATAATTGGCGGTGAAGCGGAAATCGATGTGCGATAGGTCGTCCTCACCCTTTGATATCTGAGTGATGGCGCTGTTGTTTTCGATCTTGATATTGGCCATTCTCTCACCGGCCTTGGAAAATCTCTTGGCCTCAATGGTGGTGGTTTCGAAGGACTTGATTTGCATGGGCTTCGTGAACCGCATCAACTTTTTCCTTTTAGAACATTACCATTCAATTCGTTGATGAGAAAAAGGATGGTGCCGCAGGCCGGGCTCGAACCAGCGACTTCAAGATTTCGATCCTCCAGGCTTTCACCGTGAGGGACTTCAGTCTTGCACTCTCCCAACTGAGTTACTGCGGCTTAGGCACCCGATAATTGAGGACGATTAAATAATTTGCTCCTTGGCCTTCGATTCGGTTCGAGACAGAAAACTATGAAAAATCAGTTCTTTTCGATGATTTTAGCACTAAATTCACTTATAAGCCAGTCCTCAGTTTTTTTATTTTCATTTTTTCTCGACATATTTATATAGTCCGAATTACGTAAAACATCCAGGCGATTTTGAGGTTACCAGCATGGGGGAACGTTCCGGAAACCGAATACAATTCAGTGCGTCTAGTCGTTCCAAGTTCATCAAGAAGGATAAGGAAGGTGTTGCCTCCGTAATTGGCACAATTATGGCTCTACTTGTCTTCCTGACGTTCCTTACCATGTTCACCAATACCTACATACCAATATGGATGAAAGAGAATGAGAAGAGCCATATGGATGAGGTACTTAACCAGTTCGGGGACATTAAAGGGAAGATCGATAGCCTGGTGGTCAACGCCCAGGTCACAGGCCAATCGACCATCAACATGTATCAGCCGTTCACCTTGGGATCTGACGGCGTACCAGTTTTTGCCTCGGCCACTGCGGGGTACCTCTTTTTAAAACCCACTGGTTCTATTGATTCAGGGGTGAGAGAGAACTTCCACTATTCCATCGAAGGTGGTAGCCCTACCCTTTTTAATGAGAATGGTGGAGGGTGTATGGAGTTCTACGGTCCTAATCGCTATTATGTTCAGCAGTGGTACACCTACGAGAATGGAGCGCTCATGATCTATCAGCAGGATGGCATGGCTATGCGGGCCGGGCCCTCCCTGGACTTCATACTGAATGGTGACGGGACCGTAAATGCCCAATTTGACCAGGTGGACCTCATCGGTAAGAACAGCTCCGTGAGCGGTCTGGGAAATGCCGGAGCGGCCATTGACCTGATCTATCATGATTCCCAGACCTATTACCTATGCCAATCCAACGGTGATGATAACGGTGATCTGACAATGGTCTTCACGACCAGATATAATACCACCTGGATGAGCTTCATCAGGGAGACCGCGATGGAGGCTGGCTTGAATGAGACCGATGGTGACTATACGCTCAACGAGACTGTTACGATAGATGCGTATCGTTCAGTATATGAGATTACATTGACGATACATAACGTAGACCAGTTCACCCATAACCGTGGCTACGTCTTTATTGAACTGGAGTACTAGGTGGAATGATGGTGAATGCTTCCAAGGAACCAGAACCGGGGAACAAGAACTTCCCCGCACCCCAAGAGGACCAGGATCAGAAGGAATGGGCCACCATCAGCACCTCAGAACGCATGCGCAATTCCTATCTGAAATTACTGCGCAGGATGGCTCCCAACCGGGCCAGTCGGGTAATGGTTCCATCACGGGAACTGGCCGTATCGGTTCGCCCCGGCTCGGCAGTGACTGTGATCCCGGATATTACAGACCCGGCCATAGAGGTGCTGGACCAGTATACAGTGATTGCCGATTATGCGTTCGTGCGTATCACTTACAATAATAATCTGAGCGAATACCTGTATGAGGTCATCGAACCAGCGCTCACCTACGAGGAGCAGGAACTGCTGGACCTGATAAAGGATACTCTTCACCGAACTATGGGTTACGAGTGGGAGAAGCTTACCCAGCTTGATAAAGAGGAGTATCTACGCGAAAGCGTGGAAAGTTTCATCCGCACCAGGGGGGTGAAGGTGGAGAATATCACAAAAAAGCGCATTGGATATTACATAACCCGCGATTTCGTCGGTCATGGCGTGATCGATGTCATGATGCGCGACGATATGGTGGAAGATATATCCTGCGATGGTTTCAATGTCCCTCTCTTTATATTCCACGGCAAGTGGGAGAGCACGCGCAGCAACATTATCTTTACCAATGAGGATCTTCTGAACTCGTTCGTTGTTACTCTGGCTCAAAGGAGTGGCAAGCAGATATCGGTCGCCATGCCGATCTTGGACGGGACAACTGTCGAAGGTCACCGTGTCCAGGCCACCTATTCCCGCGAGGTCACTACAAGGGGTTCTACCTTCACTATCCGACGTTTCAAGAACAGACCCTTTACACCTACGGACCTCATGAGACACAAAACGGTCAGCCCAGAAATGATGGCCTACCTGTGGATCGGAGTGGAGAACGGCGAGTCCATGATATTGGTCGGCGGAACTGCGAGTGGCAAGACCAGCTCCCTCAATTCTCTGGCCATATTCATTCCACCGGGAGCAAAGATCGTTACGATAGAGGATACGCGTGAGATCAATCTCCCGCACGAGAATTGGATCCCAGGGGCTACCAGGACCGGCGTGGGGGAGAAGGATAAGGACGGCCGTACTGCAGGGGAGATCGATATGTATGATCTTGTCCGCGCGGCACTGCGTCAAAGACCCAATTATATAATCGTGGGCGAGGTCCGTGGAAAAGAGACGTACATCATGTTCCAGGCCATGGCCACTGGTCATAGTACCTATTCAACTATGCATGCCGACTCCGTGAAAAGCATGGTCAATAGGCTGGAAAATCCACCGATCAACTGCCCCAGGATACTGTTGACCGCGTTACGCAACGTGCTCATTCAGTCCCAGGTGAAAGTGGGCAACGATTTCGTTCGCCGAATGAAACAGATAGTGGAGATCGTGGGCTTTGAGCCGGAAACGAACGAGCTGATCACCAACACCGTCTATGAGTGGGACCCCGCCACCGACCGTTTCATTTTTAAGGGACATTCGTTCCTTTTTGACAAGATCATGGAGATGAGGTCCCTGACACACGACGAGATGATGGCCGAATTCGATCGCCGCAAAGAGGTCCTTAATTACATGTTAAAGAAGGACATACGTAATCACCAGGAGATCTGGAACCTGGTAAATTCGTACTACAAGGATCATGAAAAGACCCTAAATCGCATACATAAGGACCTTGAAGCAATGGAGGTGAACTGATGACTGGTGAAGGAGATCTTTTCACTCGTATTGATTCTACAAATAAATCGTATCTGCGTACCAAGAGCCTCGTGCCCCAGCACAATGTCGAATTGGGGCCGCGCATCATCAAATTGCCTGAAGGAGTGGTACCCGATTACGTAAAGCTCACCTCATATCAGGAATTTTGCTGGCGAACCATAGGAAAGATGGTCACGAGCCGCATGAAGCTCAACCCCAAATTGGAACTTTCCCTACTACAAGCACATATGAGGTTACGCCAGGAGGAATACGTTGCGTACATTTGGATGACGACCTTGATCGTTGGCATCCTTTCCGTCACGGCCTCGCTATTTTTCGGCGGGATACTTATTTCCTTCATCGGCATTGAAACCGGAATGGTGCTGATATTCTCCGTGATGATCGTGGTGCTGCCCCCCGTCCTTACATATGTGGTCTTAAGCTCGATTCCTAGTTCACGATCAAAAACTAGGATGAGGGATATAAATAAGCGCCTAGGCGCCGCCATGAGCTTCATTTCGGCTATGGCCAGCGCTGATGTCAACGTTGATATCATCTTCAAAGAGCTGGCTCGACAGCCCATATATGGCGAGATCAAGAACGAAGCGGAATGGATCACTAGGGACACAGATCTGCTGGGAACCGATATCCTGACCGCGATAAACCGGGCGGCCCAGCGTACACCGTCCACTCGTTTTCAGGAATTTTTACAGGGAGTGGTCACGACCTCCACGTCTGGAGGTCAGCTAAAACCGTATTTCCTACAGAAGGCCGAGCAGTTCGAGAAGGAATATAGACTGGAGATAAAATCGCAATTGGAGACGCTGGGATTGATGGCCGAGTCGTTCGTCACAGTGGTGGTGGCCTTCCCCCTTTTCCTCATCGTCATCATGGCCATCATGGCCATAGTGCCAGGAGCGGGCGGGAACACGGACACCACGATCCTATTGCTTTATCTGGTGGTCGGATTGATGGTTCCGTTCTCCCAGTTCGGGTTCATATTCTTCATCTGGAATATTACCAAGGAGTCCACGATGTGAGGTGAGGAAATGACTGAAAAAGAACTATTAGACATACGTCAACTGACCCTCAAGAAGAGGGACTATAGCAGGAGCCTACTCATTATCGGTGGGGTATTTATGGCTTTATTCTTCTTCATTGGCTTTCTGGACGCCATTGGGGGACTGGAGACCGGATTGGACTGGATAGATTGGGTGGCCATAGGTCTGATGGCTGTCTGCGGCCCTTATGGTTTCTATTCCACTAATCAGTTCAAGAAGACAAGGCAGATCGAGTCCAGATTACCCGATTTCCTACGTGATGTTTCAGAGGGCGGGCGCTTCGGCATGACCCTGGCCGAATCCATCAAGGTCTCATCTCATGGTCGTTACGGTAGCCTGACCCCAGAGATCCAAAGGATGGCCGCACAGATAGATTGGGGAGTTCCAGCCACGGATGCCATCAAACTGTTCATTGACCGTGTAGATACTCCGTTGGTACGGAGGATGACCTCCATAGTCATAAAGGCTAACGACGCTGGCGGGAACGTTGCCGACGTATTGGACATGGTGGCGCACGACGCTCGCGAGACATTGCTCAACCGAAACGAAAGAAGCATCGCCATGTCGACCTACACCGTGGTCATCTATGTGGCTTTCGCCGTTTTCCTAGCCACCATCTTCATACTTAATTCCACGTTCTTGCCCCGAATGGTAGAGGCCGGGACGCAGATCAGTGAGGACGCCCCGGATATTGGAGGCGTACCAGTGCAGGTGCAGGCGGATGTGGTGCCTCAGGTGCAGCTGATATTCATCATCTCAGTGGTCATACATGCCTTCGGCGATGGAATACTAGCCGGAGTGCTGCAGGACGGCAGGTTATCGAACGGGTTCCGTCACTCCTTCATCATGCTTGTATTGGGACTGATCGGCACCAGGGTATTGGGGTGATGAAGAATGTCCATGATCGGAAAGGAGCCACTGAAGGACCTAGAGATACTTATTGAGAAAGGTGACCTGCGGTTCGAACGGTCCAAGAAACCGACCTTTAAAGACCATTATTTAGAGATGGTGCATCGCATTTCAAAAAAGCCAGTACGGGTAATGATGCCTACCCTGAACGATGACAAGAATCGATTCAATGGTCTGATAACCGAGATCCCCAAGATCACCGAGAGCTACATAGACGAAGTGGAGATCGCCCCGGTACTGGAACCCTATTCATACGTACGTATCAAGTTTGACAACATCGCCTCCGAATATCTATACGAGGTAATCGAACCGTTACTGTCCGAGGACGAGGCCATACTCCTGGAGATGCTGAAGAACAGCATCGTGTTGACCATCAACCAGGCCGATTACGCCGCTATTCGTGAGAAGGAGGCCATTCTACGAGAGGTGACGGATGACCTGCTCAACACCATGGAGGTAAATCTGAACATGGATTCCAGAGAACGGATCCATTACTACCTTCGTAGGGACTTCATCGGTTATGGGGCCATCGATGCCATGATGACCGACCCCAACGTGGAAGATTGTTCCTGTGATGGGGTGAACATCCCGTTATACATATTCCATCGCAAGTATGGTTCCATCAAGTCCAACGTGAAATTCGAGACAGATGAGGAAGATGATTCGTTCGTAGTCTGGCTGGCTCAAAAGTGCGGAAAGCACATTTCGGTGGCCGAACCGTTGCTGGATGCCACGATACCAGACGGATCGAGATTGAACGCCACCTTGGGGAAGCACGTGACCAAACGTGGTTCCTCATTTACTATCAGGCGATTTAAGGAGAACCCGTTCACACCGGTGGATCTACTACGATTCAAGACGATGAGCACGGAAATGATGGCCTATCTGTGGATATCCACAGAGTTCGGAAGTTCCATGCTGGTTTGCGGAGGTACTGCCAGCGGTAAGACCACCACCCTGAACGCCGTGTTGCTCTTCATACCCCCGCAAATGAAGATCATCAGCATCGAAGACACCAGGGAGTTGAATCTGCCACATGAGAACTGGATACCAGGGCTTACAAGAGAGTCATTCGGTGGACGAAAGAGCACCACCTCCGGTTCCGTGGACATGTACGATCTTCTGACGGCGGCGCTCAGGCAGCGGCCGCAATACCTGATGGTCGGAGAGGTGCGTGGTCAGGAAGCGTATGTGGTCTTCCAGGCCATGGCTACAGGCACGATTTCATTTTCTACATTCCACGCAGAGGACGTACAGGCCATGGTGCACAGGATGGAGAACGACCCGATCAATCTGCCTCGGGCTCTAATTACAGCCCTGGACGTTGTGATGCTGCAGGCACAGGTCAAGGTCGGCACCAAGATGACCAGACGTGTGAAGTCCTTGACCGAGATTGTGGGCATGGACCCGGAAACTGGAGAGCTCATCACAAACTCGGCCTTCACCTGGAATCCCGCGGATGATTCGTTCAACTATAGTGGACATTCCTACATCTTCGAGAAGGTAAGGACCATCAAGAGCTGGTCCCCAAGGGAGATGGAGAGGGAATGGAGACGTAGAACGGAAATCCTGGAATATATGAAGAAGACCGGGGTGGACAACTACCGTCAAGTGGCCAAGATCATTTCCACTTATTACAAAAACCCTGACAAAGTCATGAAGGAAGTGCGCGAGGTCATGAGCCAGGACTAAACGTCCTGTAATTTTTTTAAACTCCATTTTTTGTTATGTCATCTGCGTGATGAATATAAAAAATTAAAAAAAAAGAAAGAGGTTTATTCGGTCTTGTTCTCGCCCTCTTCCTCTTTGGTCGACTGTTCTGTCATTGATTCGACCGATTCCTCCTTGGGCTGTTTTTTAGTCTCTCCAGACCTCCTGACTATCCGCCTGAAGGGACTCTTCTTCTCCTCGATCGGAGCCTCCTCAGCAGCCTTCTGTTCGAATACAGTGCCGCAACGGTTGCATATCTTGGAGTCGCGCGGGTTTAGAGTGCCGCACGAAGGGCAGGGGAAGACGCCGGACCTCCGGTTCATCTCCTCCTTTCGCAGCCACTCCTCGAAGGGCAGATAGTTGGGTTCGGTCCGAAGCCACTCCATGAACTTCTCTTCGGAGTACTTGTTGCCTAGGGCGGCCTTGGCCTGCTCGCGGAAGCCATCTATGTACTCATCATACTGCTTCCTCATGGCCTCGATGTAACCAGGAGCTTGACCGACCTCGATTGGTTCGGTCATGAACTTGGCGCCGCATTCGGGACAGCTTTCCGATTTTGATGATATCCAAGCTCCGCACTCACTACACTTTGCTGTGTCAACCTCGAATTCCACCCCGCACTTCGGGCAGTGCTTTGACGCATCGGGGATCAAAGCGCCACAGTTACCGCACTCCACCATCCTACCCAGTCCGACCCGGTAGAGATACAGAGAGAAGATAACGATGACCGATATGACAATAGCGATTATCAGAAGGTATACCCAGGTAGGAATGGTCTCAGGAGCGAAGGGGGCGATAATATCGATGTTCGTCTCCTGAGAGAACTCGCCCTCGATGGTCTCTACTGTCACATGTAACGTCTGTTGTCCTTCCTTCCCAGTGGGAACTGGGATGTGGATGGCGAACTGGCCATTGTCATTGGTTGTAGTACTAACCTCATTGATCAAGGTGAAACCGTTTGAATCAATAATTTTTACCTTGACCACCTGGCCAATCAGTGGAGCGTTGTTCCCGGTCTGTAATACCGTTCCTTGAACGAAGATGCTGCTCCCAGGAGCGTAATCTGTCTTCCCACCTAGATTGATGGTGATAATAGGATTGGGAACGGCTATGGTGAAATCCAGGTCTATCAGATTATTATCTGATTCCGATTCATCTCCGGCATCGACCATTATCACCAAAGAGTAATTTCCAGAGGTGGCATTGATTACCCAGTTTGTGCTATATTGAAGAATCTCGCCAACCTCGAAATTTCTCACCTGGCTATACAATAGAATATCCAGGGTTTCGTTCCTTAGATAGACTTCGACTTTCACATTGGTGGCATCGATAATGCCGACATTTTCCACATCGAACAAGATGGTGATTTTCTCGCCGATCACACCCGATGTGACGTTCGCACCGACAGATTGGATCAAGACATTTTTGAGGGCCATATCGGGGCGATTATCGATAACTTGTAGCACCTGAGATGCCCTGTTGTTATCGTTAACATCATCATCCATTTCGTTCATGTGATCGAACATGGAGTCGGTCGGTGGGTTGACAATGACAGTGATCGTATTATTCTGATAAATGCCCTGACCACTCACTATCTCGGCCACCCAGACCATGCTAATCGTTTTGGAAGCGCCAACGGATAGAGTATCAACCCTCACTACCCCAATGATCTCTGCATCATTGAGCCAGAACGCCACATCAAATTGTTCAGCTACCGATTCGCCCACGTTGAATATTGTGGCCTTTAAGGTAACCTCCTCCCCAATGTACGCGCTGTTGGTGGCCAACCCACCGACCATGAAGCTGACGCTTGACGCCACGAGATCCGGATAATCTAGAACATTAACGGACTTAGTGGCGACGTTGTTGTTCTCATTGCTCTCATTGACCTCATGATCCCCATCGACCTCCACTGTGATGGTGTGGATACCAGGGGTGTTTGGTAACCAATCCCCTAATGCGGTGTTCATCTGGCCAGCGGGCAGGTTGCTGATGTTGAAGCGATCGAACTCGACCCCATTATCCTTGAATATGACCCAGAATTCCGTAGTGGCATTGTCGCCAATATTCCTGATGTTCGCGGATATGGATGCGGACTTGTTTCTTACTGGTGATGATGGGTCTATTGTGATGTCGGTCGAGTTGATTGCTAGATCTGGGACTCCGATCACTGTGACATCGGTCGAATTGTAATTGTTGTCCTCATTGAGCTCGGGAATTTCGTTCAGGGGATCGACAGTGACACTTAGCGTGTGGTTCCCGAGAGGATAGCTGGCGGTCCACGTGACCGACACGGTGACGTTGGATTCCGGAGCCAATTCGTCGATCACACGGTCGGCGATCAGGATCTTACCACCAGTACTGTTGTCCTCAAACCTCACAAGAATATCGTAGGCCGTTACAACTCCAATGTTATTGATGACCGCGGTTAGGGTCACCTGTTCCCCTCGCGAGGGGGACTGGTCGGACACTATGAACGGTAAATCGATATCAGGTTTTGCGTCTGGGATATCGAGCCTTACCTCGACATCGTCTCCATCCAGTGCCCCGTTCAAGTCAGGATAAGGAACTTGAGTTAGAACAATGGTAGACTCGTAATTTGTGGGACCGTACCAATATGTGGCGTTCAGCCCATATCCTAAGTTAGGGATGAAACCAGCAGATGTAACGATGGCACTGAGGACCCTGACCCTTAAGGTCCCATTGTCATCGGTGATACCGCTGCTTACCAGGTTTCCGTAATTGCCATCAGTATTTATCTTACGAACTTCCACAATGGTCTCGGGGATGGTATGCTCACCAGTGCCATCGTAGACAGATACCAGCAACCAGCGATATACCGTCACGACTGCGCCTTCCATCGGGGAGATGGGCGGATTTCCGATGATCGTAACCCCGGTCAACTCGGCCTGTGCATCGCCCCCGAAATATGACCAGGCGCTGTAGAATGTTGTGTTCAGGGCCACAAGGGTACCCTCAGAACTCGATGGGGCCCTTATATCGCCCATTACACTCGTCTCTTCTGCATAGATCATGGATGAGTCGTCCATGATGACCGTTACATCCGAGCCTAGTGTGGAGTCATTGAGATATAGACGGCCGTTATCGAACAGATACACGATAAGTTGGAGATTCGATGTTAGAGTTCCCTCATCGAAGACCAGTGTACCGTTATCTCGGACTGTTATGCTTGTCGTCTGGTTGGGGTCCTGCCTCATGTTCAATTGTGTGCCAACTAATGCCAGGTAACCTTCATCCTCGACGATTATGTTTCCCTGGATTGTCATTACCTTATCGACCAACTCTAGGACGGAGGTCCCCATCACTTTCAGGTCGTTTACGCTGGTCGGGAGGTTGATAGACATGTATACGATTTGATCGTCCAGATTTGGATAGGAATCGAACCCTGGAACATCTGCTAATACGTTATACCAAGCAGAGCTCGCATCTATATACTCCACTGAAACAGAGTAACCCTCCACCGAGTAAGAGTTGGGTTCCCAATCAGGGTTGATCAGGTCTGTCCTAAGGGGTATGATTACCTGTCCGAAATTATCAGTGATCTTGAAATTACTAGCATCCCGGCCTAGATAATCTAGCACGCCTTGAGGTGGAGTTTGGCTTACTGATCCATCATAGTAGTATGTCGCAGGTTGTCCAGAATACTCGGTTATATTGACATGCGCCCCGCTGATTGGCAGATTA
>Ga0307376_10002045_pt1 | contig 20420 bp, 35 predicted proteins | sample TR2MG_FD_202536 | JGI IMG/M metagenome (GOLD analysis project Ga0307376, IMG submission 202536) | Soil microbial communities from Risofladan, Vaasa, Finland - TR-2 | ecosystem: Environmental > Terrestrial > Soil > Coastal area > Acid sulfate soil | place: Finland: Risofladan, Vaasa | collected...
ACAAATCGTCAAACAGCTCATACCAACAACCATTATTGATGATTCATTGTCTCTTGGAAATAGGCAAATCGGTGAGAAGGCTTATATACCCTTTAGAAATCTATATTTGGCAATGTTGGCGGTTCACTATTCAGACACAATTACAATTGTTGGTATTAAAGGAGATGATGTATCTGATAAGAATGAGTTTATCTTTGGAGAATTCTCCACCCTTCTTACCGTAATGGAAGGACGACCAATAGAAGTTTATAGTCCCTTTTGGGAAATGACTAAAGAAGATATTGTAAAAATCTTCCTACGTGATTATGGATCTAAGGAAGATCTACTAAAAACAATTTCTTGTTATTCCCATAATACAACCGATGGGAATTATTGCGGCAAATGCCCAAGTTGTTTTCGAAAGTGGGTTGCCTTTCGTAGTAATGGTATAGATATTGATTTCTATAACAAAAAACTTATGGGAGAATATTATAAGTCTGCAACTCAAGGTAAGTATGTTTGGGAAAGGAATATGGCAATTGTAAAAGTAATTGAAATGGAAATGTTTAAGGAATAGAAATGGACAAATACAAACAAATAGCAGTTGATATCGATGGTGTATTAACAGAGGAAATTCATGGGTGGGGGGAAGATGTTTATCTTAGCAGAACTCCACGCAAAGTTAATATAGAAAGAATCAATGATCTATATAATGCAGGTCATAAAATAACCTTATTTACGGCTCGTCACGAAGAGGATAGAACGATAACAGAGGTGTGGTTGGCCCAGCATAAGGTAAAATACCATTCATTGATACTAGATAAAATACATTATGATTTATTCATAGAAGATAGGGCTATTCCAGATACACAAAATAATCTTGGAGAAATTCTAAACTATAATTTCCATGCAAATTGTTGGAGATTTAAACATGGGCATATATCTCCAGACGAAAATCATCCTTGTTTCTTTTGTTGTTATGAAATCAATGTAACTGTTCCTGATTGTCCTCAATGTGGTATCATGCCTTGTCCTCAATGCAGGAGATGTCTATGCAATATCCCATTCCTTACTTATATGACATTAATTAGAATACATAAAAAATATTGTTGTAATTTACCTGAATTCTCCGGGGTCATTGAACTAAATGGCTTTGTTGATAATGATGTAATTCATAATTGTGAAAAGACATTAAAGCATTGTAAATCTTTGGAGGGATTATAAATGGATTGTAAAATATGCCATGCTCAAGGTTGTAAAGATTTAATCTACCCACAAGGTATTTTTAAATGTCAGACAGGTTGTGGTTGTACTTTTCGAGCCCATAAAGTAGATATTGACCGTTACCTGAAAACCAATTACTGGTATACAGGAGACGAAGAGTTAAAACTATACCAGAGGTCGAAAATGGCTTGGTTTGAAGATTATATACTGAATGGAGATTCGATAGAATTTGGGGCTGCAGATGGTGACTTTACTTACTTAATCAGAAAGGCTGTCGGCAATAGATATAATGTCATATACTCAGAAATAGTAGATCTATTACGACCTGAGTATATGTATAGTGGGATTGATAAATACATAGGTCCTATCGAAGCCTACACTCAACCAATAAAGTTTGATAATATCTTCCTATTAAATGTTATTGAACATCTCAATGATATTAGGGGTGTTTTTGGACATATTTATAAAATGCTAAATACTATGGGTCGATTCTTTATCAGTACTAATAATGGTGATTCTTTCGACGCACATAACGCATTATTTTATCATTGGGAACATACCTGTATTTTAACCAAACAAGCAATCCAAATATTGGCAAATGATTTTGGTTTTAGAATACTCAGATTCTTTACATCATCTGAAGACTGTGTATATATTATTCTTGAAAAAACAAAGGAGTCACCCAATGAAAAATAAAGTGAGTTTATTCCTTGATTCCGGTGCATATAGCGCTTGGAGTAAAAAGACGACAATCCCACTTCAAGAGTATATAGACTTTGTACATAAGTATAAGGATTACCTTGAAGTATATGCCAACCTTGATGATATAGATAGCCCAGAAAAAACATGGGAAAATCAGAAAGAAATGGAAAGGCAAGGACTATCTCCTCTACCTGTATATCATATTGGAGAAGATGAAAAATACTTACGTAGAGCTTTAGAATATGAGTACTTTGGAGTAGGTGGTATGGCTCTATCTGTTTCATCTGTAAGAACTCGTTTTTACGAGCTTATTTTTCAGGAGATATGTCCTAAAAGTAATAATTATCTACCAACACATAAAATACACGGCTTTGGTATGACCAGTTTAAGACATATAATACGTTTTCCATGGTATTCAATAGATTCTACTAGTTGGGTAATGACCAGTCGTTTTGGCTCGGTCTATATCCCAAAGATTGATAAGAATGGCGAGTATATATATAATGCTGATAGTTGGAAAGTATGTGTATCCTCAAGATCTCCTGTACTAACAAAGGATGGCAAACATTTCAAAACCCTTCCACTACCTTACCAAAAAATAATAAAACAATATTTTAAGGAAAAAGGATATTCATTAGGACTTTCCCGATTTATCAAACGAAATGCAAAAGAATATACTTTGGAAGAAAACGAAGTATGGGCTTCTAAACCTGATAAAAAAGGATTTAGAATGGTGGAACGAGTAATTGAAAGGGGCTTAAGCAATGATTATAAGCTACGAGATGAAATGAATATTATTTACTTCCTTGATCTTGAAAAATCAATTCCTAAATGGCCTTGGCCATTTAAGAAAGCCACTATGGCAAGATTTGGTATGAAGGAGTATAAACTATGAATATTTACCTGGCAACTTGGTTAGAAGATAATCAGGGGAAAACCCTTACAAGGGTTGATTGCGAGAATCGTTTGCTTTCTTATTTTTTTATAAAACAAAATGATAAATTTGATTTGAAGGGTTATGTTATTGATGGAACTCCTTCGGAGAAAAAATGAAAATTTATTTAGCAGGTAATTATCCACAAGCCCGAGATAGAGAAGCTTCTGTATGTAAAATAATACTCAGTCGTCCCGATAACTACCATTACCTACGATTGATATCATTTTATCATATGGATGAATATCGACCTGTTTTAACACTAAGGGAAAAATTAGATAGTGAAGATATATCTCGCAAGCCCCGGGACTGATACTGGGATAGCTACTATCCAGACAGACCAGGAAAAAAATTTGTTATTTTCCTTTTGGGATATATCAGGGTATGGAATTGGCCTTACTTCCATGCGAAAAGATCTTTACTATAAAATGATCGAGGAGGAAGACAATGAATGTAATCGAGGCTGAGTTAGATCAAGTATCTAAAATAAATATAGATGCAATGAATAAATTCGATAGGGATAATCTTACTGCGTATATACGGAGAAAAAGAGCCGAGGAATTCCTCTCCAGATATTATCCTTTGGGCATAGAAGTAATTTGCCAGTACCCAGCAGGAGTAGAATTCTTTCTTCCCATACATTTAAAAAAACAATATAACGAAGCAATTAGCAGGAAATCGGGCAATATGGGACACTCAATGATTATACAAAAAAAGATGAGACCATATCCCATTACAAAACTGGTAGAGGCTAGATTTGAATTCAGAGATGGTTATAGCCACCAAGATCCAAATCATTATTTAAAAATGCCTAACGATGAATATACAGGAAACGCAATAGAAGACGTTAAACGATTTTTTGGAAAGTCGTGGATGCTATACCTAAGTTCCCCAGGATCGTTAAAGAATTATAAAGATTTTGATTATTATATGTTGATAAGTGTTTCTTCCCTTCTGAAAAATTGGCCTTATTTTAAGTATAGCAAAAGTGAGGATAATGAAAGGAGAGTAGTTATTTATAATTGGAACCCCACCTGGTTATCTATAAAAGGGAGTAGCAAAGGATTCTTTAGCAAGGGCAAAGATTTAGGAACTGATTTACTTAATATATTCAAAAACGGAGATTAATGAAATGAAAGTTAAAACAAAAACACTCACCGACATTTTTAGTAAATTAAAAGTAGCCGTCAGCAGTAAAGATTTTATTGAGCAAACAAAACATATTACCTTTGATGGAGATTACGCCTTTACCTTTAATGGAAATGTCTGGGTACTTTGTTCTTTCCCAACTGATTTCGAATGTTGCGTTCCAGCACAAGAATTTATGAATATTGTATCTGATATCAAAGATGATGATGTAGAACTTACTCTCGAAGAAAATATTTTTAAGGTAAGTGCTGGGGGATTAACGGCAGGACTAAATACCTTAGAAGGTGGTGGGGATGAAAAATTTAATATTGGCAAAGATCCTGAATTGAAACCACTTCCCAAGGATTTTAAAGAAGCCATAAGTATTTGTGCTTTTTCTGCTTCACAAGATGTATCTAGTCATCTAAATGGAATCTATGTGCATGGGCAGAGAGTCATTAGTTCAGATGATTACAGAATTAGTGTTTATCATATAGATTCTAAGATAGAAGATTCCTTGCTTATCCCACTATCATCCGTCCTATTATTGAAAGATTTCGATATTGTAGAATATGGGATGGATACAGAAAACAACAATGTCTATTTCAAGGACTCTGATGGGGCATTATTTTTCTCCAGATTAATAGATAGCAAAGAGTATGAAAATCCAGATAAATATTTTTTATTTGAAGGAACTCGAATGAAATTTCCACCTGATATGGAACAATTGGTTGGAAAGGCTTCTATACTTGCCAAGGGTGATTTTGATATTGATAAAAGAATATCTATAACAATGAAAGATCAAAAGTTAACTTGCCATGGGCACAATGATACTGGATGGATCAAAACTTTTGTAGATATAAAAGGGAATAAAACAGCTGATTTTGCAATCAACCCTCAATTCTTCTTACAGATACTAAATGAATCCAGGTTTGCCATTATTGGAGAAAATCGTATCTTATTTAAAACGGATAAGTACGAACATTTAATAGCCTTGCATGGAGAAGATGAGGACTAAATAATGAAATTGTATTTTGCCGGTAATATAGCACCTTATCGAGAAAAACAACTCATTAAAACCAAAGCCCATAGATTATTTTCTTTTTATTATCATGGTGAGAAGGCTGAATTCAGAGGGGAATTTCAACTAAGGATAGAACATGAAGATTTACTTAGCAGGAATACCAGGGGGGAATTTAGTGAGTAGGGAGAAGGATATACTTAATAAATTCCCAGAGGCAAAACGCCTCATATCTTATTACTATCAGGAACAAGGGATGGTGACATTAAATGAAGGGATTCTTTACCAAAAAAGATACAGCCCAGACGAGAAAAATACGGGATAGTCAAGCACTATTGCATAAGACAAAAGATCCTTGTGAGGTCTGTGGTCTCTATAAGAAATGTGAATCTCCCAAGATGGTCTATACAGGAAAAGGTAAATTAAAAATTCTTATCCTTGCCGAAGCACCAGGTCGTGAAGAAGACGAAGACTGGGAAAAGTTAGGGTATAAAGAACCCACTCAATTAATAGGTAAAGCTGGGAGGCTCTTAAGAAAAAAATGCACAGATCTTAGCATTGATATAGACGAAGATTGTTGGAAGCTTAATGTATTGAATTGCCGACCTCCAAAGAATAGGAAACCAACAAAAAAGGAACTTAAATGTTGTAAAATATATATTGATAAAACCATACAAGAACTTAAACCAAAATTTATCTGGTTGCTTGGTGGGGCTGCCACTGAATCCTTTTGGATGGGTAGATTTTCTAATTTAAGTATTACTCGATGGCGTGGACTTTGTATTCCTGATAGAGATACGAATGCTTGGGTCCTTCCCATGTTTCACCCATCTTACCTACTCAGGAACGAAACTGATAAAAATTTAAGTAGCACCTTCGATAGAGATTTAAAATGGGCAGTTGATCAGTTAAAGAGAACTCCCCCAGTATTTGAAGATTTTGAAAATCAAACCACTTTATTATATGAAGCTGATGACGTAGTAAGATTTCTTAAACAAATTATTACAGATAAACCGTTGATAGCTTATGATTATGAGACCTCAGCGTTAAAACCATACATGGAGGCTGTATGGGTTGATAGACATAAAGTATGGACTATATCAGTTAACGGAATATCCTTCCCATATGATTACCCTCATTGGTCAAAAGGGGCTCACAGGCAGATAGAAAAATTATGGCAACGGATTATGGGAAATCCTAAGATAAAGAAAGTTGCCCATAATCTAAAATTCGAAGATATGTGGACTAGGGAGATATTTGGTGTTGTTCCTGCAGGATGGGTTGCTTGTACTATGAACTCAGCCCATATAATTGATGATAGAAAATATTTTACAGGATTAAAATTTCAAAGCTACATTCATTATGGTATGTATGATTATGCTAAAGAAATTAAGAAATACATAACAACCAAACCTGGATCTCATTTCAATACTTTGGACAAGGCACCATTAGAAAAAGTATTACAATATAATGCATTGGATTCATTGTTGACATTAAAATTATATCATGACCAACAAGCTTTATTCAAAAGTATGGATGACGATCGACCAAAAGCAAATAAATTCTTTGCCGATGGATTGCTTGCTTTTGCTAATACTCAACATCATGGGATATGTGCAGATAAAAATTATTATCTTGAACAAGATAAAATCTTAGATAAGAAAATAAAACAAATTGAAATAAGATTACTATCTGGTAAAGCGGCTCAATTATTTAAAGAACATACTGGTACTCCATTAACAATAGCCAATGATGTTTCTATAAAAGATTTGCGGACTTTATTATTTGATATAATGAAATTAACTCCTTCTGGTTATACCACTAAAGGAAATCTTCCATCAGTCGATCATGACGCTTTAACGAAAATAAATACTCCTTTTACTAAAAAGATTATTGAAAGGAGAAGGTTAGTTAAAACCAAGGGGACTTATCTTGGTCAGTTCATCAGGGAAATAGTAAATGGCAAAATACATCCTTTCTTTGATCTTCATATTCCTCGCAGTTACCGCTCCTCATCATCCGGCCCAAATTTACAAAACATTCCCACAAGAGAAGAAGAAGCTAAGAAAATTTGTCGTAGTGGGATAAAACCGTCACCTGGAAATAAGTTAGGATTTTTTGACTACTCAGCCATTGAAGTAAGAATTGCGGCTTGCTTCACCAAGGATCCTGCTTTGATAAAATATATAGTTGATGGAACAGATCCTCATAAAGATCAGGCTATGTACTTATTCCAATTAGATGATAAGCAAGTAACAAGTGATATAAGATTTTATGCTAAAAATTGTTTTGTGTTTCCCGAATTTTATGGCTCCTGGTATAAAGCATGTGCCGGTAATCTTGCAGAAAATTGTTTCGAATTAGAAACCAATGATAAAATCTCAGTTGTAGCACATTTGGCGAACAAAGGAATTCGACGATATGAAGATTTTGAAGACCATGTAAAAAATGTGGAAAAAGGATTCTGGAATAAATTTCATGTATACCGCTCCTGGAAAGATAAAGTAATTTCAGATTATCAGAAGAAAGGTTATATAGATATGTTCTTCGGACATAGGAGAGGAGGCTATCTAACTAACAATATGATATTGAATACTCCTATTCAAGGTACGGCTTTTCATTGTTTGCTATGGTCTTACATACAATTAGATAAGATATTTGAAGAAATAAGGACTAAACTAGTAGGGCAAATACATGATGAATTATTAGAAGATATTAATCCATCGGAAGAAAAAGAAGTCATTAGCATTACTAAAGATATCATGTGCAATAAAATTCGAGAAGAACATGACTGGATTATAGTACCTCTTGATGTAGATTCTGAATTTACTGAAATAGATGGTAATTGGTATGATATAATAAAAAAATAATTTGGGGTTGTTCGAATATGGGTTATAATAATAATGAAGGAGAAAGTTATGTCCACTGGAAAAGATGATAATTTACAAACTCTCCCATTACATAGGAAATATCGTCCTCAGAGTTTTGAGGAAGTTATTGGAAATAAGGCTTTACTCAACTCATTAACGACGGTGATAGAGAAAAACGTCACTACCTTTCTATTTCAAGGGCCAAGTGGTTGTGGGAAGACTACCATAGCTCGAATCGTTGCAAAACAACTTGGTGCTACAGATCGGGATATAAAGGAATTGAATATTTCCGATACAAGAGGAATAGATGCGGCAAGGTCTATTATTGAGAATGCTCGTTTCAAACCTTTTGGTGGTAAGGCTAAGGTATATGTATTGGATGAGTGTCATCGGAGCACTACTGATTTTCAAAATGCTATGCTTAAGATTCTGGAAGAACCACCCAAAAACACTTACTTTATTTTATGTACGACAGAACCTGATAAATTATTAAAGACGATTAGAAATAGATGCACTCCTTACCAAGTAAGAACATTGACATATTCAGAATCTACTATACTGATAAAGCATGTTATAATTGAGGAAAGGAGAAGGAAATTTCCAAAAGAGGCAATTCGAGAAATTGCTTTTGCTGCTGATGGTTGTCCAAGGGATTGTCTGAAAATATTAGACTCTGTTATTGATATTGAAGATGACGAAAAACTTATACAAGCCATACAAGATTTTTCCTTGGAGAAGAAGGAAGTTATAGATTTGTGTAGGGCTCTGTTAGCAAAGAAGAAATGGAAAGAAGTGTCCGGACTTATAAAATTGATAAGTGCTGAGCCAGAAAATACTCGATATGCTGTATTGGGATATATGGCAAGTGTACTACTCAATAAACCCGATGATAGGGTGGCTTTTATCATAGAAGAGTTTAAAGAATCTTTTATGTATACAAAAAAGGCAGGGTTAGTATCAGCATGTTATGCCGTTTGTCATATAAGCGAATAAGTTTGTGGTTCGTACCAATAATCATTCGGCACTGAATAGGGTGGGAGAAGATGCTGGCGCCGATAAAACAACCTATCTGTTGCATCTATCCTGCGAACCACAAAAAAACCAAAAAAGTGGTAAATGGAAGAGGATAAAGCAATGCCTGTTATAATCAAATTAACGGTTTGTGAAGCTTGCGATAAAAAACTCGGACTTGGATGGGGGGATCTTAATACAGAATTCGATCGTCCCGAAAGATGTTCTATCTGCAAGGTTCAGTTTATTGCAGACGATGATTATGAAAATATATCTGCATATAACCATGAGATAGAACTCGATGATATTATTGCTTTACTATTCAAAAGATTATTTGATGTAGAAAGTGATGTAGAAAGGAGGATAAGGTGAAAGAAAAGGAATCCGAATTTGAAAAAGATCGTCAACTTGATATTCATAACCTACATACCGAATATCAGGGTCAAGCAGATCGTTACGGTAAATGGTCAGGAAGAAAAGCGACTGCATCCAAGGAGAAATATCTTCTTGAAGAAAGACTAAAAGCTCTCCGAACTGAAATGAAACGAAAGGAGGCAGAAGTAAGGGCTAAACTTGATCTTGATGTAAGGAAGAATTGGGATAATCCTAAACATGAAGTTGGTGAGTTTTTCGATTGCAAAAAACCAACGGAATCCGCTATAGCAAATTGGATTATACAACATCCAGATTACAAACAAGCACAAGATGAAATTGCAGATGAATTAAATACGGTAGTTTTGGAATTGGCAGAAGCTATTGAGAATGTTGAGTACCTGGAAGGTGCTGTATTTGCCATGTCCCAAAGAAAGAATAGTATTGAAGGAGAAATAAACTTATGGGTTAATGGCTACTATGCTGATCCTAAGATACCCAAAACATTGAGAGAGGAGGTGCAGAAAGAAACCCAAAGAAAAATTAAGAAATCTTTAACTTTGAAGAAAACTTAACCAAACCATAATAAGGAGGAAGAAAATGGCTATTAGTAAAGAGGAAAGAACCAAACGACTATTAGAAAGAATGCGTAAAGGGCAGAAGAAAGGTGGTGGAGATTTCGAAAGTACTTCGATCTTCAAGCCAGATATGGATACAGTCTTCTGGAATCCAAAAGAAGGACAACATTTCTTTGACATTATTCCTTACCTTGCTGGTCCTAATGATCCTGATGAACCCGAAGGAGCAGAAACTTATTGTTTCCAACCATATATGCATCGAAATGTGGGCCCCAATGATAAAAGTGTTATTTGTTTGGCAAAAACTTATAAGAGAAATTGTGCTATATGTGAGCATGTTAAGGAGTTGACGCGAGCCGGAGCCGATGAAGATCTAATCAATGAAATTAAAGCCCAAGCAAATCCAAGAGCCATTTACAATGTGCATGTATTGGATAGCAAAGAAGATCGAAAGAAAGGAGTGCAGGTATTCCATACTTCACATTTTACAATGGAAGGCACTTTACTGGAGTTGGCTAATACCCCGACAGGGCCAGGTTCAAAAGAAATAACTCCCTATATTCCTTTTCCTTCTGCTTTTGAAGATGGGAAAACTATCTCTTTCAAACGAAAGGGTACAGGCATAAACACCCGATTTATCGCTCACAGTTTACAAGATAGAGATTATGCTATCTCTGATGAGCTTCTTGAGAACGCCTATACCTTAGATCAATTAGTTTATATTCCCACTTATGAAGAACAAGAATCTTGGCTAAAGGGAGAAGAGTTCGAAGAGGATATTAATGATGAAGAAATGAGTCCTCCCGTTCGTAAAGAAACGAAATCTCCTGAACCGAAGAAATCCAAAGACGCATCTTTACGAACAGAACTTGAGGAAATGAATCGAGCTAAGTTGAAAAAGTATATTCGAGATAAAGAACTTAGTATATCGGTAAAACCCAAGATGGAAGATAGTGATATTGTAGATGCTATCTTGGCTGAAGTAAGTGGTGGTAAAAAAGCTGCCCCAAGTGCTGATAGTTCGGAATGTCCTCAAGGATTCGTCTTCGGAACGGATTTGGATGAACATGATGAGTGCGAGAATTGTCCAGAAGATACCTGGAAAGCTTGTGCAAAAAAGTCTGAGGAGCTAATGGAATAAAATGACTGGTAAACGCTTGGCTAAATCGAAAACTGAACTTTATGCAAGAGATGTTGCAAGAGTAAGTAAGTTGAAAAGGAAGCCAACCCAGACGGGATCAAGGCTTCTGGTCCCGTCTGGATCTACCCTACTGAACTTAGCTTGTTCAGATACTCACTATGGCGCCTATCCGATTGGTAAAATCATAAATCCTATCGGAGATAAATCTACAGGAAAAACTTACTTTGCTCTAACATCATTGGCAGAGGCAGCTGTATCTCCTGACTTCAAAGATTACAGATTTATTATGGATGATGCTGAGGTTGCAAATGAGTTTAATATCAAAAAACTTTTTGGTAAAGCATTAAACAATAGAATTGAACTCAACATCATATCCAAAACGATAGAAGACTTTTATGGTAATCTGATGAGGGCAGTGAAAGAAGGTTCCCCTTTTATATACATACTCGATAGTCTGGATTCTGTTACTTCAGTTGCGGAACAGAAACGAGCAGGAGAATATGCAAAAGGAAAAGAACCTGATGGGAGTTACAAAACAGAGAAGCCTAAATTAGTTTCTGAACTTCTTCGAGTGATAACCGGTGATATTAAAGATAAGGAGGCTTTGGTTATCATTATATCTCAAACAAGGGACAACATAGGGTTTGGAGCTATGTTTAAGCCTAAAGTACGCACCGGAGGTAAGGCGTTGGAATTTTATGCCAGTCATGAGATGTGGCATGCTGTTAAACAAAGGGAAAAAAGTAAAGGAAGAGAAATCGGGATGATTATAGAAACGCGGGTCACTAAAAATAAATTGACTGGGAAAAGAAGAGTAATCGAAACTCCTATCTATCCAGATTCCTATGGACTTGACTCTATCACTGGCAATGTTAATTTTCTTTTATCTGAAAAATATTGGGATATGAAAGGTAATAAAATCTCTGCCACCGAATTTGATTTGTGCACAATGAAGAAAAGATTGGTGAAGGAGATAGAAGGTCGAAGTCTGGAACATGAGTTAGATTTAATAGTGGCGTCTGTTTGGAAACAAATAGAAGATTCAATAACACCTGAAAGGAAACCAAAATTCGAAAGGTGAAAAAAACTCTAATTCTCGACTGCAATAACCTTTGCTATAGTGCATTCCATACTTTTGGAGAACTTTCCTTCGAAGAAAAGAAGGTAGGAGTAATATTTGGTTTTCTGCAGAGGATTCTATTTCTTGCCAATAAATTTGAAACTACTAAATTTATATTTTGTTGGGACTCCAAGAAAAACTATAGAAAAATACTCTATCCGGAATACAAGGCAAATAGAAGGAGGGATCTAACACCACAAGAGGAGATAGATTACGCACTTGCCTTTAAACAATTTGATGCCTTAAGAAAAGAGGTTTTACCTAAGTTAGGTTTTGCCAATATCTTACAACAGAATGGATATGAGGCAGATGATCTACTTGCAGAAATTGTGTTAAAGACTGAAGGTGATTTCATCATTGTCAGCACTGATAAAGATTTATATCAATTGCTAAACAGATGTGATATATACAATCAAAAAACCAAAAAAATAATTACTGCAATTGATTTTAAAAATACGTATGATATAGATTGTTCGTATTGGGTTCAAGCCAAATCCCTCATGGGAGATGCCGGAGATAATATTCCTGGAATATCAGGAGTAGGGGTAGCTAAAGCCATTCAGCATATAAAAGATAAATTACCAGATGGTGTTATTCGCAATCGAATTCTTTCAAAGGAAAGTGAAGAAATAGTTATTAGAAATACAAAACTAATAAAACTCCCTTTAAAAAGAAGAAAAAAGATAAAAATAAACTTGCAGGAAGATACCTTTAATAGAGATAAATTTATCGATGTTTTTGTTGATTTTGGATTTGAAAGCTTCTTAAGGAAAAAAGCCTTGGAAAAATGGGTGGACATCTTCGTAAATAATTAATTTTGACCTTGTTTATTTCGCGAATACCAAGAGGTTTTTTAAAATAGGTAAAAGGAGATACGTTCACGGGAAAGGAATGATATAATGAGATATTGTGGATTAGACTTAAGCCTGACAGGAACTGGATTTGTCGTCATAAACAAGAAAGGTACTATAGTAAATAAATCGTTGTTCTCCACTACTTCTAAACAATCAACGGAAGAACGTATAGTATCCATAGCTTCAGACATTGAAAAAGGTATACGTAAATTTTGTCCAAAGAAAGAAGAAACAATATTCTATGTTGAAGGGTTGGCATTTGGGGCACGTGGGAGGGCAATGTTAGAATTGGCTGCTTTACACTACTACATAAGAATATTTTTGTATAAGAATAAATTCAATTACAAAATGATTAGTCCCACTGAAGTTAAGAAGTTTGTTTCAGGTAAAGGAAATACAAAGAAAGAATTGATGTTACTAAAAGCCTATAAGAAGTGGGGGGAGACTTTCGAAGACAATAACTTATGTGACGCTTATTGCCTGGCAAGATATGCCATACATACAGAAGGGAGGAATGAGTAGTGAAAGAAAAAAAGATATATATAACTACTGTAGAGGCTATTGATATTGTGAAGAGGGAATTTATGCAAACAAAAGGTCCCTGCCTTCCCACTATCATCGGATGGGTGAAAAAGTACGATCTTGGATATAAGTTCGTAGGACGATGGATGATTGACAAAGAAAAATTCATGGCTTTCTTAGGGAGAAAACAATGGTAAATCTGTCACGGGTTATAAAGGTCTATGGCTGGAAATCTCTTGAAGATATTCCAAAAGATAGAATAATACCGTTTATAACGGTATCAGATAGGAGTAGGGAAGATCAAGCCGCATTGAGGAGTTGGGAAAACCATTTTAGAGGAATTTTCAATGGTATTCAACTAATTGAAAAATACCGGAAACCCTACTGTATAACATACAATCCCATCACAAAAACAAAAATACTTTGGATACAATAAAATGCTTGAAGCTTTAACATTGAAAAATTTTGAAGGTTATAAAAAAGCCGTACTTCTATTCCATGAGGGGGTCAATGTAATAGTGGGAGAGAGTGACCATGGTAAATCTTCGATCATGAGAGCACTTAGGTGGACTGTCCTCAATAAACCAGGTGGAGAAGAATTTATTTCTACTTGGAGTGAAGATGGGGTTTCTGTTAAGGTTCGAATAGATGGTAAAAGTGTCACAAGAGTTAAAGGGAAAGAAAACGCTTATTATATAGATAAGAAAAAATACTTATCCTTTGGCGTTGGTATTCCCGAAGACGTTTCAAGACTATTCAATATGGAAGAAGTAAACATTCAGAATCAATTGGACACCCATTTCCTACTAACAGATAGCCCTGGGGAAGTTGCCCGGTATTTCAATAAGATCGTAGATCTTGATATTATTGATAGGTCTATGAGTAAAATCCAACAAAGCTTAAAATCCGAAAAACAAGGATTACTTAATAAGAAGAGTGAACTGGCTTCCCTTGAAGAAGAATTAAAATCTTATGACTGGCTTATATCAGCAGAAGACCATCTACGAAAATTAGAAATTCTAAGCAGATCAATAAATGCTACTTCTACCAAAGTAGAACAAATAACTTCCTTATTACAAAATATAGAAGTAGTAGAAAAAGATAAAGCACCTCTACTTAAATTGATTTCTGCCCGAGAAGAAGTAATAGTTTTAATTGGTGTACTTAACAATATTAACAAAACAAAAGTTCAACTAGAAGAAATTACTTACCTGCTTGACGAACTTGAAAAAATAGAGAAAGAAAAAGTAGTATTAAGCAATCTGAGTAAAGCAGGACCCACCATTTCCTCACTTATGGCATTAGCAAAAGGTATAGGATTAAAACAAACTGAACTTTTAGAACTATCTAATATAATAGAAAGTGTAAATACAATAGATAGTCAGATTGCTTTGAAGAAAAAGAAAAAAGAAGAGTTACAAAAAGAAATTGCTAAAATGATGCCAGACGTCTGTCCACTCTGTGACCAAGAGATAAGGAGATAGTATTTTGTTTGAAAGCTGGGGAAGACTTGGTAAACATATGAAAGAAAAACACCCAGACTCTACTTACTTCGGAGACTCTATGTGTTTTAATGGTAAGGAAGTAGTATCACATAAATGCCAAATATGTGGGGAAGATCTAATAGAAAAAGGTGAAGTCCGTGAGGAAGGAAGATACCGAATGAAACTTACTAAAAAGTATAAGTCAGACGTAGCAAAGGCGTTACGATGCGCTGAGTCTGGCAAAGCGTATCATTGGCCTACTATTGCTGCAATTCTGGCAGACGAGGTAAAAAGATTAAAAACCGTATTGTCTACTATAGAAGGGCAAAAGGAGGAGTAATGAGTTACAAAACAATACATGAATCATGGGAGGACTTTAAATTCCATGACCCAACGCCAGAAAAGGAATTATTCAAAAATAAATTTGAAGAAAAAGTAGTAAGGGCAATATTCTTCTCTGGTATTGCCAGTGGGTTAGTCTTAATTAATTCACACCTCAAAGAAGAAAAAGATATCAATAAAATACTTATTCTTTTACTCAAACAACTCGAAGAAGTTAGTAACGAGGGAGAAATAGTATTACAATTCCAAGGGATAACCCACTAATGAAAAAAGCCTCAGCAATATTAACCGCCGATTGGCATACAAGAGCCAGTACTCCTGTATGTAGGGAAGATAATTACCACCAAGCCTTCGGAATAAAAGTCAGGTTTATAAGAGACCTTTCCCAAAAGTACAACTGCCCTGTACTTATTGCCGGAGATATAGGAGATAAAACGCAATGGCCTAACTGGTTATTAGAATGGTTTGTGACCTTGATTGGAGATATGGAAATTATAGCTATACCGGGACAACATGATACTCCAGACCATAGACTTGACAACCTACATAAATCAGGAGTTGGAGTATTAGCAGCAACACAGACAATAACTGTATTGGATCAAACTGTTGCTCTAATAGAAAATGGTTTTGACTTAATATCATTTCCTTACTCAATACCGATCAACCACTTTAAGGTAGCTAATTGTAATAATCATCCAAAAGTAGCAATTGCCCATCAAATGGTTATTGAGGACAAGCCACTATGGCCTGGTCAGAAAGCCCCAAAAGGACACCAACTTTTAAAGAAGTTTCCAGAATATAATTTGATACTAACTGGCGATAACCATAACTCATTCGTTTCTAAATATGAAGGTAGAATACTTGTAAATCCTGGTTCTCTTATGCGAACAACTGCAGCACAGATAAATCATAAACCACGGGTATACTTATGGTGGGCTGATACCAATAAAATAGAACTGGTTTATCTTCCTTTCCAAGAAGGTGTAGTATCAAGGGAACATATAGAGGTGGAAGATGAACGAGATGAACGAGTGGAAGCCTATGTAGAGAGGATGAATACTGACTATGAAATTGGTTTTTCCTATGAAACTAATTTAGAAAGACATATTGAAACAAATGATGTAGAAAAAGAAGTTGAAACTAAAATATGGGAGAATGTAGTATAAGACTTGAAGGGGGATTAGTATGCTTTCATGCGATTGTTATACTGACGATGCTGAGTGGTGGTATCTCCCACCAGATGATTTTTCAAAATTAAAAACCACAAGACGCAGGCGATGTGCCTCATGCAACGAACTTATAAATATAGGGACTGATTGCCTGTCTTTTGAACGCTATTGTTATCCTCGTTCTGACATTGAAGAACGGATTTACGGTGACGAAGTACCGCTGGCCAATAAATATCTTTGTGAGAAATGCGGGGAGATTTATCTGAATCTTACATCTCTTGGATATTGTTATTACTTGGGGGACAACCTTTCAGACTACTTAAAGGAATACTGGAAGCTGACTAATTTTAAACCAGTGACTTAATATTTATTTGATTTTCCATGTTTACAGGTTATAATATAAATGAGAGAGGATAATATGATAGATAAAGAAATCAAAGAACTTATGTCTATGAAAGATCAATTAGAAGAAGTGTCCCTGGAACTTGCTCGACTGGAAGGAAGATATGGGGACCTGTTAAAACGACTTAAAGAGAAGAGTGGGCATTCTGATATTAAGAAAGCCGAAACTGTCAAGAAAAAATTACAAAAGAAGTTAGAAGAGGACGAACAAACCTTGTCTGCTGGGGTAACCAAACTGGAGGAAAACTATGAGTGGTAAGACAATCAATATGGTAGTTACAGGCTCTTGGGGACTCCGGGAAATTAATAACGTTACTGATTATAAAGTAGATGCCGACGGTTTTCTTATGGTGGAAGGTACCTCCCCTTCACATTCCTCCCCTTCACATTCCTCTGACTATAAATACGTTTTCAGAAATTGGGATTTTATTTTAGTAAAAATAATTACTAAATGATCCTGTAGGAAAACAATGACTGAAATTGAAATTTGCTCAAAAAGATATAACCTTAAAATGTCCTTCCATCTACTAATTCTTAGAATTAAACTTTGGTGGCCAGTTAAGTGTGATTGTCCTATCAACGATAATTTTCATCGGGTTGAAATTATGTACTGGCCCAGAACTGCTTATCATTGGGATGGAAAAGGTATTGATCCAAACGGACCTATGATTTGTTGCAAGGATATGGCTGATATGTGTATTGAATATTGGGATGGTATGTGGGCAGAATATTATAGCCAAGTGAGATAAGATATGAATCTTCAAGAGATTAGAATCAAACTGGAACGAAAGAAGGGACAGAAAGAACAAATACTAACTTCTACTACTAAAGTAAAAGATATTATTAAGGGATTAGAAAAGGATATAATCATTTCTGAAAAGGCTCGAACTATTATGCAAATAGTAGCTCAAGAAACCCAACAAGAGTTAGAATATAGATTATCAGAAATGGTCAGCCTTTGTCTCAAGTCCGTATTCCCAAACCCTTACGAACTCGTGGTTAAATTTGTTACCCGAAGGGAAAAGGCTGAGTGTGATCTATTGTTTAAAAGACACAACCTTCTTAGAAAACCAAAAGAGGCATCGGGAATAGGTTCTGTAGATGTCGGAGCTTTCGGACTTAGAATCGCCTCATGGTCCCTTTCCAAACCAAGAACAAGACCTTTACTTTTATTAGATGAACCGTTCAAACATTTAAAAGGAATAGATGCCAATATAAAAGTTATCCAGATGGTCAAAGCATTATCAAAGAAATTGGGACTCCAGATCGTAATGATAAGTGACGAACGGGTACCAATGGAAGAAATTGAAAAAGGGGCAGACAAGATATTCAAAGTCACCATGAAGAATGACATTAGTAGTATAGCTGTTTACAAAACTAAGGAATCTTCTAATGATTGAATATTTAATTGAGAGCAAACTAAAAAACAAAACGTTTTATAGAAGGTCCCAGACTGGATTTAAAGATCTCGATCTGGCTATAGAACTTGCTAAAAGACGAGCAGAAGAATCTAAAGATACCTTAATTGAAAAAGTAAGAGTAGTAAGGCAAGAACGTACTACTTTAAAAGTTTTTAAAAGTGGTGGATAAATGGAATCACTATCAGATTTATTAAAAGTACTTGCCGGTTTGGGATTTATTAAAAGTACTTGCCGGTTTGGGAAGTCTTTTAGGGTTATATCTTTTGTTCAAGAGGAAAGACTATCATCTAATTTCCATTGTATGGAACGCTGTAGCTATCGTTTTGTGGATTGTAATTATAATAAATTGAGGAATAAAAATGATAAACGATTGGCATTATTTCAAGAACATAAAATCTAATAATTCTACTTATACATCTAATAATGACGAACATTACAAACCCCCAATACTAACACTTCAGGTATTATTAGATGCAGTAGAAAAACTAAAGGATAAACCAGAGTATCTACCACCATTACGAATTATTTCGAGCATGTTACTAACCGAACTTAGACAAACAAAGTTTCCTAAGAAGCGAAAAAATCGAAGGTGGGTAAAAAAATATAAAAAGAAGTACACACTTCAAGTTCCATCAAAAGACGTTTGGTGGCTCAAGAATGAGCGAGTCTTAGTGTGCCACGAAACTATGGTTGAAAAAGTAAGAAATGCTATGAAAGGATTAAAATGACTAACCCACAATACCGAGACCAGATGGTTACATACTTATCTCCTGATATGAAAGAAAAGTTAAAACGACTTGCCAAGAAACGTAACATTAGTTTAAGTGAATACGTAAGGAAAACCATGGAAGAAAAAATGACTATGGAAGAAGAAGGGTTTGTCCCATTTAAAGATAGATTAAAAAAAATTAAGATAATCGAAGAAAGTATCCAATACGTAGACGACATTGACAAATTAAGAGCAACAATAAGGCATCTTTTAGATATAATAAAAGGCTACCAAGAATAAAATGAAAATAATTAAAATTACATTGGCTATGTTTCTACTTATTGCTTTGATAGTAGTAGCATTTAGCAATTCGTCAACCATACAAACGTTCTGCAAGAAGCAGGTAAACGAAATGAAAATGAAATCCCTTATCATACATTGGAATCTTAAACCAGAAGGGTTAGAAGGATAAAGGAATGTGCAACAGAACAAGAAAATTTATTGATAATATATGTAACTTGATGAAAGTTGGTCAGTATCGAGTAATAAGCCGAGAAATTTTTAATAAATCTTATCCATGTGGCTTTCCAACAATATATAGAAACCACATGGAAGCCTTTCTATCAACAAAAGTGGGTAGTTCATGGGGTGGATGGAAAGTAGAACAAAATCCTGAAACAGGAGACTATATTATATCTAGACATAAAGAAACCGACAAACGAGTATACATAGACCCCGATAGAGAACATCTATTTACAAAGATGTCAGATGGTTCATTGCAACTTAAGGAGAATAAATGGATTTGATACTACTAGGCATGGGCTTGTTAATTGTAGCCCATGCCGGAAAACGATTTTTCAAATAAGTGGAGGAAAAGAAAATGTATAAAGAAATAACTACTACCTTCGTAATCTTATGTGTTATCACTATAGGTGTAGCCATATATACACAGAAAAAGATAGTTGATAACCACATAAAAATAGAAGCTTCAGTTAATGAACTCGAATTTCTTGTTGCCGACCTTTGGGCTGAAAAGGAAGAATGCATAGAAGAACTTGGGGTATTCCGCAAGCCAAAGGGAAAGAAGAAGATAAAGAAAGGGAAAGGATAGAAATGAAAGATTTAAACATTATCATCAAAATGAAATTTGGTTCACATTTATACGGAACTGCTACTGAAGATTCAGATTTAGATTTTAAGGGTGTCTTTCTTCCAACAAAAGAACAGATACTACTAAACAGAGTTCCCAAGAGCTACAATGCTCAAACCAAGTCGAATAATGATGCGAAAAATACGAGTGATGATATTGATACTGAAATCTACTCTTTACAATATTTTATAAAACTTGCTTGTGAAGGGCAAACAGTTGCCCTTGATATGCTCCATGCACCACCTGATATGATTTTAGAAAATAGTGTTATCTGGATGAATATAGTA
>Ga0307376_10002049_pt1 | contig 20394 bp, 20 predicted proteins | sample TR2MG_FD_202536 | JGI IMG/M metagenome (GOLD analysis project Ga0307376, IMG submission 202536) | Soil microbial communities from Risofladan, Vaasa, Finland - TR-2 | ecosystem: Environmental > Terrestrial > Soil > Coastal area > Acid sulfate soil | place: Finland: Risofladan, Vaasa | collected...
GAGAATCTAGCGGTCGAGGTCGCCATAAAGCGTGCAATGGATGGTACGCTCTACACCTATGTGAAACGGAAGGGTCGCCGGAAGCTCCAGTGGACCTTCGGGCTGTCGCGAAACAAGGGTCTGGAGTTGAGGGCGTTTATCCAGTCGTACTTTGCCTCCAAGATTCTGGTGACCGACCACAATGGACGGAAGTGGATTGGCAACTTTATGAACAACCCTTTTGAGTTTGAAATCGATCGCCGGTCGGCCCCGGCGATCGCTCCGATGCCCCGTGGGGAACGACAACGGATCACTCTTGAATTTGAGGGGGAGGAGATCACATGAGAACCCTGAATGTCGATGCTCTCAACAAGATCGCCACGAAGCTCGGCACCGAGCCAGTGACGATTGTTGAGATTGACTGGCTTGAAGACGGGGCGCCAGCACTCTACGCAGACCGGACGGTGGGATCAATCCCCGGCAAGATTCACGATTTGGGTGATCTTGACAATGTGATCAATGTTTCGGACAGCGATAGCTCTCAAGAACTCGACATAACCCTGGATGACACCGATGGAACAATCAAAGCAATCCTCGACGCCAACGACATTCACAAACGCAGCATCCGTGTTTATCAGTGGTTTGAAGGGTTGGACCTTGATGACCGATTCATGCTCTTCGCCGGAAAAATCAGTTCCCCAATCACCTGGAATGAGCGAGACCGAAGCATCGGCTTCACGATCCTCTCGCAACTCGAAGACAAGGAAATAGGTTTCTCGGCCGAGGAAGGCGACTTTCGGTGGATTCCCAAAGACTTGATTGGCAAAGCCTGGCCGATGATTTTCGGGACGGTCCAAGACGTGCCTGCCTTACAGTTCAACCAGGCTGTCTCTGGAACCACACTCTGTCCAATCGGCAGCGTCATTGGTGAAGAGTACCATAATGCTGTCCCTCTTGGTGGGGCCGATCCCTCTTGGGGTCTAAACATGGGAATGCAAAGCATACAGAAGAGCATGTTGTGGTGCGCACTCGATGCGTTCCAGCGGGCGGCATTCAAGTGGCCATACAAGATGAATGAGTATACGGCTAAAGCCAATCAGTGTCTTGACCAGATCAATGTGATCAATAGCCAGATCAGCCAATCACAGAGTCAGAAAGCAGCCCAAGAATCCTGTGCGACAGCCCAGCGCCAATTGACGATCGACAATGCCAAAGATGGTGGTTGTAATCCCGTCCGTATCCTCGGCGGCGAAGATTTCCCACAGAATAAAACCATCAGTGTGCAAATCAGTGGGTCGATTCTCATTGGGTACTTCTCGGGGGACAACTTCCACTACTCCAGTATCGTGAATGAAGACAAGGAAGCCAAAGCGGAGGAAAAGTACAATGCATCACTGGATCACCTTTGTGATGTCCCGGGCCAAGGCCAATCCTTTGACTTTTCGATGGATGTCCCCTGTGGCTTAGGGAATCAATTCCTCAGTGATAACTGCCGGTGTCGTTTCCATGGGTATCTCATATCCACGATCTCACACCAGTCGCGACCCAACATCAATTCGGTCGCCGAACACTTGTGGATTGATTCCGGCAGCCGGGTTACCATTTACAGTGCCGAGAACATCACCTATGTCGCATCTATCATTCCCGGGACGGTATTGGCTGTCAAAGCCTACAAGACGTTTGAGGGTGGCGAGCGGCGTCTGGTCAATGTTCCAAGCGATCTCTGGTGGGCGGAGACGAAGGACTATGGCCCGATTACGGCAACTCAGATCGTAACGGTGAAGCCGCTGAGTTCCTACGAGGACCAGGGTTGGAGTGACGACATCTACGTGACGTACCAGTCTGATGTTGGCCCCCACACTTGTGACATCCTTGAGTATCTCATCGACAACTACACGGACCTGGAATATGATACGACGAGCTTCACGGCTATTCGATCGAAGCTCGATCCGTTCCCGATGAATTTTCCAATCCTCGATCGGAAGAACACCCTGGAGGTGCTCCAGGAGATCGCCTTCCAGGCTCGGTGTGCCTTGTGGCTCTCGAACGGCAAGTTCTACATCAAGTACCTGCCAGAAGAGCCTACGAGCGATGAAACTATCACCGTGACTGACCTGGATGCTGAAGCGGGGGTCGCGCTCGAAATGACTTCCACGGAAGACCTGGTCACGAAGATGATTGTCGAGTGGCGCATCAGTTGGGCAGAGGATGATCCAAACAAGATCATTCTGCGGCACAACGTTGGTAAGTACGGCACCCAGCAGGAGATGTTCGACATCTACTGCTACAATCAGCCCGACATCGTTCTCAAGGTGGCCACGTTCTGGTTGATCCGCAAGAGTAACACCTGGAAGAAGGTCCGTTTCAAGACGTATCTTACGAAGCTCAACCTGGAGACGTTCGACACCGTAACGCTGGACTTTGGTAGCCAGGACTACGTGTCAACGGGCTCCGTGAAGGCGATCGTTGAAGAGGCTGTTTACAACTCGAATGATCGCACGATTGATTTTGTTTGCCTGACGCCTGTCAGGTCGGGCGAGATGACGGAGTATCAATTCTTTTGGCCGGCGGCAATTAGCATTTCGGCAACATTTCCAACAGCCGCTGAACGGGAGGCTGGTTTCGCTGGCGGCGATGGAATCGGGGCGGGTGCCACCGGCGAACTGCCCGTTGGCTTCACGAATCTTGAGGACTGGGGTGATGGTGTAGTCTGGGTCGGAGGACCCAACGTGGTATTCAGCGGCCATGCGGACTATGGGGACAATACCCCGACTGATGTTGATTTTGAGGCTCAGCAAGTCATCCACCCTGAGACTTACGCCGAGTTGACAGTCGTGAAGAATCCTAATCCCGACTTGACGCTCAACTATGTGGACCCGATTGACCCGCCGCCCTTGATGGACTATGGCGGGGCCACTTTGGAGATCGACATCCGTAAGACGGCAATCGTCGACTCGGATAACGAAGGAGTGGTGTCCACCCTGGACACGATCTACAAGAAGATCAATGCGGATGGAAAACTCGTTATTGATACCAAGAAGGCTAAGTACGGAGACGATGACCATCCGGAGGGTGAAGTCTTTGACTACCGCTTCGATGACGACGGTGGTGAATGGGGTGCCGGCACGGCGTTCTTGAAGGGCCCAAGCTAGGCACATTTCTGAGGGTGTGAATGAAAACACCCCACCCGGCATCTGCCAGGTGGGGTGTTTCGTTTCTTGGGAGACATCTATGAGGCTGAGCAAACGCCAGAAACGGTTTTGGCAATACATGATTCACCAGTTGAAGAAGAATTTTTCACCAGGTGTCCCAGTCGAAGTCCGAACAAGACCCATAAAGGGTGTCTATGCCGACTGCCTCGGCGTGATGAAATTGGGGCGGATGGTGAAGATCATCATCACCATTGGCAGCACGAATGTATGGAAGGTCAAGCAAGACTGTCTCATACATGAGTGGGCTCACGCAATGGAGTGGGAAGCCAATTGGACGGACGATAGTCCGAAGCGGGAGCATGGAGCAACATGGGGCGTCTGGTACGCCCAAATCTACGAGCATCTGATGGACAAGTGCTGGCCCGATATGAAGGAGCGTGGTCTTCTTCGCCAGGATTAACAGAACGTCGAATAATGGTGGACAACCCCACATCCGCCATCGCGGCGACGATTTCCTCGATTACGATTGAGGCGGTTGAGCCGCTCCGGATGGAACAGATTCCGGTGATCTAAACGGCTCCGGTAACGGCGTTCGTTTTGGGGTAATGCGTACCGGGATCGGTTCCCGCCTCGGGCAGTCTTCGCACACCTCGAATGGGATTTTTCCATGCTCGTCGAGTTCGGATTCGGGGTCGCTACATATCGCAACCACCTGGATGCACTCACAAGCCTCCTTGACTACCGTGCTGTACAGTCGCATTCGGCACGATTTCCATAGCGGTCGGAAGAGCCATGCATCTTCTGTATCGCGTTCGTACCCCTCAATAGGGCCCGGCGGCTCCCAGTCGTCGGGCCTTTTTTCGTATTGAATGGACCCATCCGGTAGGAATTGCCCCTTCTGATAATCAGCCGGCAGGGTGTGTTGCATCATCGCGAGATGCAGTTCAGGCGGGCCCCCGGTGTACACGACCCATCCGATTGATGCCAGCCCCTCGGGAGCGATAACATCAGGGATGCCACTTGGTGTCTGTTCTGGGCAGTCTTTACAAGCCATCAAGTCTTCTCCGGGCAACTCTGACACTGAGGTGGTTGAACTGTGCCGTGCAGGTCACAGTGATACGTGATTTTGGCAGCCCCGCATGCTGAATAGGTGATACTCTGTGTCCGGTGCCCACAGGCATCCAGGATTGGGAGGAACACCCATGCATCCGGTGACTTTAGGTTGTCGCTCTTCCGCTTGTAGCCAGCGGGCGCCAGGGGAGGTTCCCATCCCCGCTTTGGGTAGGCAATCACGCCGTCTTTGAAGATTCGTGGGCGGGCGTGTGTCAGCGGTTGTTCTGGCATGTGACACACTGGTCCAGTTCGATGTTCTTCGACTTGCCATTGAACGTGCAGGTCGGGATGACCCGCATGCAATCACAGCTTGGCCGTTTGATCCGCTTGAGTTCACAGTGTTTACACAGGGGTTCTTTTCGGACCAGAGTCCAAGCGTCCGGACTCTTCAAGTCATCCGATAGCCTGCGATAGCCCACGGGGACCGGCGGCGGCTCCCAGTCGACTTTCTGGTAGATGATTGTGCCATCACCCAGAATCTTGGGATGCCCTGGAGAGGGCCTTGTGGGCTCAGGAAGGGGCATCCGGTCACCAACTGGATGGCCCACCGTGTTGACTTGAAAGCTCGGTTGAGGGGCCTTCACTGGTTCTTGCTCCGTGCAGCCCTGGCAAGTCTTGCATGTGACCTGCCGTTTGCCGAACCACTTCGCGGGTTCTTTGATGGCTTGGGCATCTGTGACCGTTCGTGGCCTCGTGGGCGCCCGGCACCAGATTTGGACGCCATCCAGACTCTGCATGGGCCACCGACGCCCACATGGTGGCAGATCAGCAATATGCTTCATGTCGGTCATTATACACCCCGTGGTAATCAAGCCATTTACTGTGTTCGTCGAGCCACTTGTCTCGCTTCTCTGAGTTGTCTCTCATTCCACCCTTCTTCTTTGTGTGAAGGTGGAATTCGTCCGATCCAAGTGCGACCCAGTCGGGCTCCGGGAGCGGCGACCAAATCCAACAGCCAAAACCGGTGCAGCTACCGACGCAACTTCCTTCGCTCGGCCAGCCTTGGCTCCACCAGATGACGGAGAAGTCAGGCCACTCGTCGTATTTACAATTACCTGGGATTGGCTCGCAGGCACCACCGATGAGGGACTCACAACGCCAACGGTTTCGCCGCTCGGAATAGGTCTGGCTGTAGCTCCTGTTGTTGACTTTGGCTGTCATTCCTCCAACGTACCAAGTACCATCGGGAGCGATGCGGACTCCTTTCCTATCAGATATGCTGCCATACCTGGAATTGATCCGGTACACATCAGCCGCCGGCAACACACCATCCGAAGTATCACTGCACTGGTTCAAAGTCCAGTCCCACTTATCGCCGAGCTTGTCCATCGTGGAAGGGTCCCACCAGTCATACCATGGCCATTCAGGTAGGGCTTCGCTGTAGCACTCGGCGAAGATGTTGTGATCAGCGGGGTAGCGACCATACAAGCCCAACACTGCTGCACTGTTCTGTGCGGCGGCAGCGTTCGCACTTGCGATCAGGGGGAGGCCTTGGTTATACCAGAGGTTGAATGTCTCGACCCGCTCTTCTACCTTGTCCTGGTACTCTCTTGCTCTCTGCCCGTGTGTGCAGATTTGGAACTTGATGGACTGGCACTCAAGCGGCTCGGGGGTTACACCCTGGCATTGTGATTTCCATTGAGCAATGAGGGTGTCGACCTGTGCTACTTCGCTGTCAACAATGGCTTGGTAGTTTTCCATGCCTTTGCCGATGGCCGGCAACTTGTTGAAGAAGGTGAGGAGGTTGCCGATGTCCGCATGCGCCGAATCCCAAGTGTCACAGATGAGGTTGTACTTCGGATCGTTGTTGCCGCTCGGCGTGGGGTAGTAGGCTCCACGGTATTCTACCTCGTGGCAATCCATACCAATACAGATGGCACATGGGTCCTTCGAGTAGACCCCGGTGGATTTGCCCTCGGATTCCGCAGCGTTGACTGCTGTGTGACTGAAGATGCAGACCATCTGATCCTCCTCGTCCGGCTCCGTTTCGCAATCACACCAGGCATCATCCATCTGGTCATTGATCTCATCAATGATCGCTTGCTTCCAGAGCACGAGTTCCTCCAAGAAACTGATGTCCGGGCAAGTCTCTTTGAGCTTGTCCCGCATCTCCGTGACATCATTGACGGACCATAGGTGTGGGTCCGTAACTTCGTCGATCGGATCAATCGGCGGACAATTGCTGGCTCCCACAGGGGGACCCTGGAGAATCTCATTCACGTCCTGAATGAGCGAGTTCCAATCCTCGATAGAGAACGGTTTGTCTGGGTCGTAGTATTCGGACAAAGTGTTCTCCTCTTAGAACAAGTCGACATGGACTAATGCACGATACACTTCTGCCTCTGCCAAGGCGTCAGACAGGGCATCGTGTGGAGTCTCGTTGACGATCCCGAAATGTTTACAGAGATACTTGAGACCCACATAGTTGAACGGGGCGGGTTCGCCCGCGAAGGCTGCTTTATCCTTGAGACTCAAAGCGAAGGTCATACTGTCTCGTGGATGGAAGTGGAAGATGTGGTCGAACAACTTGGTGCCCAACCAGGCTTTGCCAAAGGAAGACTCGAAAGCCCAGTTGTGGGCCATTGGTGTGAGCTTCTTACCAACCGGTAGGTCGAGTGCCTCGAACCATTCCACCAGAAGATCGGCGACCTTCTCGTTGGAAGGTGCGTTGAGCATCAAGTCAGCCAGGTTGAGCCCGTGGATAACCAAGGCTTCCCTGTTGGCCCGCTCCGGATACTTCGGCGCGATGTTGTGATAGAATGGCCGAAGCTCCTTGTTTGGGTGGAGATCAGCATCCAGAGGCACAACGCCAATCTGGATGATTTCGTGATAACCCGCCGTGTCGCCGGTTGTCTCAAAGTCGATGGCAACCATCAGATTACCATTGAGGTGGACCAGCCCATTGTATGTGCGCACAGTGTTACTCCTCGAACTTGAGACCGGCGGCTTTGTAGACGGCCAGGACTTCCTTGTGACTTGGCATCCGTTGGACTGCCAGGGCTTCATTGATTTCTTGCTGGGACCGTTTGAGGGCATCCAAGCTGCCTGGCGCCCGGTAGATATTCAGTCCGGTAACTCGCGGTGGGGATGTCTTTATGATGTGCGCCGCATACCTGGCAGCCCATTGGCGAAGATTCTCGATGCCGCTACAAGTCACAGGGGTCGGAAGATCACCAATCACGTTGTCCCAGTCGGTGTGGTAGATCAACGCCAAGTCGGCAACGGTCATCTTCGGGCCATACCCGTCACGGACGATCTTGATCAAGTGGCCGCCGGTATCCTGGATGGCCTTTATCTCGTTCGGGAAGCGGACATCCGAGATCACGATCACGTCCAACCCGTGGTCTGTCTTCAACAGGTAATCGACCCAAGTGAGATCATAGACCTGCTCGCGGACAGCGGGCGTCCCGAATTGAACCCAGACCTCTATAGGTGTCATATCGAGGGCGGGCAGCTTCACATCACGTTCATGCTCGTTGGCGGGGACGTTGTAGTAGGCTTCGTCTTGGACACCAGCCCAACCATAGAGATCGTGGGTGATCTCCTTCAGCTTTGAGGCGAAGCCCTTACGGCCCACCCTGAGCTTCGGTGCCATCTCCTGAAGGGTGTCGATGAGGGCGTTGGCGAAAGTGTCTTTTCCGGTACGGCTATAGTGGCCAAGACCAATGATGAGAGGATGCATGTGTTACTCCAGGTGCAAATTGTTGATGCTAATCTTTGATGCGAAGTCGACCGTTGACACAGATGTACGGCGATCCAGTTTCGTCCTCTACCGAAGTCCATGAGATATTGCCGACGAAACGTTTGTTGTCAGTGGAGGCCCCTACCGGTGTGTCCGAAGGCATCCCACGCGAGACTTTGATCTTGCTCCACTGATACCGTTCCTCGGGGTCCAACCACTCAATGAACTTCTCGTAGAACTCGGCAAAGAGAATCTTCACGCCGGGGGCCGAGTGGCATTGATCCCGGACAAAACTCTCCAGTTGCGTGCGTTGCATATCCTCTGACTGCTGCTTTTTGATGGTGTCAACCACAGGCAGTCGTAAACGTCCTTGCACTTTTGGAAGCTCCAAATTGTGCAACGTATGCATGAAGTGAGGCCCCTCGGCTTCAAGTGCCTTCATCAAGATGGACTTTGGTATTTCCTGGTCAGGTTGGAGATCGGGGACTTCGATGACGGTGATTCGTGTGTCGCCCGGGAAGACCGGGCAGTTCTTCTGGTCGTTTGCCATCATCATCATGTGTAACGTATTCGGCTGGGGGTAGGCGTCCGTTCGCATCCGGCGAATCCAGAGGGTCTTCGCCGTAGTCCATTCCTTCATTCTGGGATAGGCATACGGGCTACGAGCGATGTCGGACTCTTCGATGTAGGCGACCACTGCATTGGCCAGTTCCCCATTGAAGCCACTCTGGTTTGTTAGCGACCTCTCAGCGGAGACGACACCACCGGTGGTCAGGGAAGCCAAGGCTTCGTGGAAGATCGACTTGCCACAGTCTTGGTTGCCAAAGAAGAAGAGGAACGGAAGCGGCTCGAATGGATCACGGAAGCAACAGGCAATCCATGCAAGGCCGTACTCTGCGCCGGTGCGGATGTTGGCCTCTTGTGCCCACTTGAGACCGTTGATTTCATGGTCCAGGTCACGAAAACAGTGGTGTAGGAGCAGGTCCCAATGGGGGTGATGTGGGTGTTCATCACTTGCCAGGGTTGCTGTCTCGTGGGCGTACTGCGGGCAGTTGTAATTCCACTGGCGGTTACCGGGGTACTCATCACTGAACGGGTGATTGATCAACCTCCATGGTCTGTCGATGCATCTCCCGAGGATCACTTCTGCTTCACCTTTGGGGTGGCCATGCTGCTGGAGCCACATCTTGCAGTCGGACGCCGTGCATCGTCCCCAGTTCTCGCCGGTATCCTCAATGAACCAACCCGCTGTGTCTCCAGTGGAGGTGTTCAGCCGTCGAAGACGATCATCATACTCGGCCCCACTAAGGTCGTCCTCGTTCTTTTCCGTTTTCACGTCAAACACTCTTTCCCAGTAGCCACCACGAACCTTCGCCCAACCTTCGCCCGGTTTCGGGTCTTCCTTCTCCTGACTCATCCGCATGACTAGGCGGCCGTCTTTGCTTGGGCGAAGGACCGCCTCGCGAAAAAGGAACTTCTCGTCAAGGGCAATGTCAGGGCTGCCCAACGTCCGGGCAACCTCAATGGCGTACTTGGCTTTGTCAAACTGGTAGCCCTTGTTGTCGGCCAGTTCGGCACCACCCTTGGCGCGAGACGCCGTGACGAAGTCGGGGTCGTGGTTGAACAGGCAGGTCGTCCATCCCTCACCATCCTGCTGCCAGGTGGCGTCCTCATTGATCCCCTGACCGAAGCGGTAGACTTTCCAGGCTCCGTTCCGCAGGGGGAACGCGAAGCAGTTGGGTTCCGATGGGTTCGAGCCACGGGAGTTGGTGATGAAGAAACCCTTCAGACCGAGCTTGACACGGGCATCCTCATCCAGGGTCAGCATCTGAAAGGCACAGGTGTGGGTCTGGAGCAAGTGGTGATCCTGAATCCACACCGTGGAGAAGCCACTCTGGGCCAACCAGTCGATGGTGTCCTTGTGGGTCTCGTCCAAGTTGATGACCGGCCTCGCAGACGCCAGTTGATCGAACGGGTCTTGCTCGATATCATCGAGGCCGTTTACACGCACCTTGGTCCGACGCCGGCTGACCACTTCGACGTGGTCCTTCCAGTTGGCAGGGAGATCATCGACCGTGAGAATCTTCTCAGCCGGCTTCAGGAGGGCGAGACCTTTATTCTCCTGGGTCAACTTGCGGTGCCAGAACCACATGATCGATCCGCAGCAGTCGATCTGCCGGGAGAAGTCGAAGCCGGTCTCCTGAGTCATCATCCCCAGGACGCAGCGGGCAAGGGCGGCATGCTCCGTGTGATTCGCCGTGGGAATGCTGTCCAGGAGGACATAGAGGTGGATTCCCTTGCCTCCGGTGGATCGCCGCACTTCGGTGTAGGGCAGGTCTTCGGCCGCTCTCTGGACCTCTGCGAGCTTCTCATCGGTGATCCCAACACCTCTGGCATGGCCCGTAATGGCGTCGAAGTCGAAGCCTACCCACAGGCTGACTCTGTTCCGCCAATGCCAACCCGTGGTCCCGATCCCTTCAGCGTGAAGCTCCAGGGGCCAGGACAGCTTGTAGTCCTTGAACTCGGGCTCATCATAGGCGTTCTTCGGGATTCGCAGGTTCCAATACTGATACGTGCCGGTGTCCCAGGTGGCCCGCTTCCCGGCCACCGGCTCGCTGTTGCCAGCCGCCACGTTGATCTGGGTCTCCAGGTCTGTGCCGTGCTCCAGAAAGCGGTCAAGAAGGTCTTGGCCAGGATGTTCGCCTCGGCGCCCCTTCAGGAAGTCCACGAGGGCTTTGGTAATGAACTTCGTTGGCATGGATTCTCCTTCGCGAAAATTGACGTACTATTCATACAGTACAAACGCGAGCCACAAAATGCGCCTCGGAAAAGATTCTTAGGTTACTTCCGGAAATGGACAGAAGTTTTGCCATAACCCCAATGCATATCATGGTTTAGAGGCAGGAAGTATCGAAGTATCCATTTCGGATGGCCCCATTAAATTCCTCACAATCAGAATTCCGAGAAATTTATTTTGTGGGGGCGCATTTTGTGGCTCTCGTTTGTACTGTATGAATGTACGCGGTATGAAAGAGCCCACATGACAGCGAGATGGATGACGAACTTCGCAGACTACCAATCGACCAACTCGTGAAGCCCTGGGTTCTACTGAGGCCGGTGGACCGGCATTCAGTCGAGTTCGCGGAGATGAAGGACTCGATCGCGGCGAAAGGATTTCTTGCCTCGATCGCGGCCAGACCGTGTAAACGCCGTCCCGGCACATTCGAGATCATCGACGGCATGTGGAGGTGGTCATGCGCCAAGGAAATCGGGTTGGCCACCATACCCACGATCGTCAAGCACGGCATCACGGATGAAGATGTCCTGAGCCTGCAAATCCAGGCGAATGCGATTCGTCCGGAGACCAAGCCGTGTGATTTCGCACGGCAGTTGAAGAGGATTCAGAAGGCGCATCCTGGGATCACCATGTCGCAGGTCGCTGTGATGATCTCGAAGTGTCCTGCTTGGGTGCGCCAACAACTGGGTTTGCTGAATCTGAACCCTGCCCAACAGAAGATGGTCGATCGTGGGGAAATCTGTCTCCAGAACGCTTACATGCTGTCAAAGATTCCATCCCATCTTCGCAAGCACCATGTTGAACAAGCGAAGACGGCACCAGCAAAAGCGTTCCATGCTCTCGCAGCTAGTGTGATCAAACAGTACATGGAGGCCGTCCGGCAAGGAAAGCTGGATGCCTTCTTCACGGACGACTTTGAACCACAAGTCTATCTGCGATCTCTCAAGGAAGTCCAGGACGAATTCCGGACTCAAACGGATGGTCCTCTACTTGTCGCCGCCGAGAACTGCAAAACGCCAGTAGATGGATGGATGGCGGCCCTTCGATGGGCATTGCACCTCGACCGCCAAAGTGTGGAAGAACAGGAACACGCTGCGCGGGCACGAGCCCGTCAGAAGTGGGAATCCTGAGTTCACACTCGTCTCTTTTCCAATTCTATTCTCTTGTTTCAAGGTGTGTAAGTATGTCGAAAGAAACTGCGCTCGTCCCTGTTGATTTCACCCAGCTTCCCGCTACCCAACGTGGTGACGACAAAGCATACGGTGAACTGTCCCAGGGCAACGAGTTCCTTGGCCGCCTCCAGCTTTTCTCCAAGGGTGGTGCGATCAACAAGGGCCTCATCAAGCCCGGCCACTGGGGAATCCCTGAGAGTGATGAAGACATCATCGATCTCGGTGTGAGCATCGATTGCTTGGTGCTCGCTCGACGGCCCAAGGCCCTCGATATGAGCGACAAGGACGCCATCATCGGTAACTACGACATGGAGTCGGATGAGTTCAAACGGATCGCCGATGCATCAGCGGGCCAGGACTCCGGTTGCATGTATGGCCCGAGCTTCCTCGTCCTGGAGCGGTCGTCCGGCCGCCTCCTGGAGTATTTCTGTGGCACCAAGAGCACCCGCTCCGAAGCCAAAAAAATCTACCCCTACCTGCCGCTGACCGCACAGGACATCGTCGCCAGGAAGCTGGCCGCCGACACGGAGCCGCACGCCCCGCTGCCCTTCACCATGAAGACCAAGCTGGTCGAACGGAAGCATTTCTCCTGGCACGTCCCGGTGGTCCTGAAGTGCTCGACGCCATTCAAGGCCTTGCCCGAGATGGCCGTGATTGTCAAGGAAATCGAGCGGTTCATCAATCCTCCAGCGGACGGCGTTGAGAAGGTTCCGGAGAAGGAAGCCGGCAAGCGCCGAGCCCGCTGAGCAACTTTTTGCCCTTTTTCTGAAGTTCCCCGACAAAACGGGGCGTTTCTTGTCTAAGTCTAGATAGAGGGCAACACAAATGCATCGACCTGCTGGATTAGTTTCTAGGGCGAGTCCTGTCCAAGGGAACCCAGCGTAGGTGTGCCTTGGTCTCAATCTGTTTGTATTCCCTTGTGCGACGGCAAAAGGACTCACAGATGAAGGGGACGCTGGGAGCAGGTCGTTTTCATTCAACCTGAGGTAATCCGATGAAGATCATTTCGTTTGTCTTGAAGTCCAAGTGGACTTACGTGATCGCCCTGGCTTTGGGTGGGCTCATCAGTGGAAGCACTTACTCCGATCGGATCGTGCAAGCGATCCAGACATTGATCGGCCCGTAAGTTCAATCCTAGTCAACGCGAGCATCCGACTGGGCCGGCAGTGGCTCGACGCCACTGTCGGCCTTTTTCTTTGGAGGCCTGCTCAGGGGCTTAGTACCTGTGACTGACGAGTGAACAACCATGAATCCAAGCGCAATCCTAATCCAACAACCAGCAGTCGATTGGTCGACGTTTCTTGATCTCGCTGACCAGGCACTCGGGTACAGCCCGAGCGCGGCGTCGGACGCGAGTGGTATCCAATTGCACGATGCTGAGAAGTTCATGTCCTGCCTGGCAGCCATGAAGGACCAGAATGCGCCGGTCGGTTTACCACCACATCTGATGACGCATGTGTCCTTCAGCATACTGGTTGGAGCCAACAATCGAGACATGCAGGATATCCTGGAATACTGTTCCGGGATGCCGTTCGTGATCGCCAACACGATCGTGCGTGGTGTCCAGATCGCCGTGGTCACTGGCACCCTGGCTCAGTGGCGGGTCGCCGTTATCTCCGGTTGCCAGTTTTCTGTTGATTCGATGGTTCGCGCCCTCTTCAACCATATTCTCAGTCTCTTTGAGGCTGTCAACCTGAGTGTTTGGAAAGACTGCGAACGGAAGGAGTCTGGGGCTACCTTCCTACTGGAAGACCACAGGGGTCGCCTATGAAAAACACCAGCCGAGCACAGAGGTCCCTGATGAAGGGGTTGAGTTGGGAGAGCTTCTCCTACTTCCTCACGATACTCATCACCTACTGGTATCTCCACAGCTTCAGTACCAGCGTTAAGCTCACCAGCACCCTCTTCATCATCAAGATCATCTTCTTCTATTTCCACGAACGCATCTGGCACCAGATCAAGTGGGGAAAGATCACTGGCAAGGAATAACCATGTCTCAAGTTCTTGACATCAAACTCATCCACGAAACCCAAAGCGGGAGTCTGGTTCGGAGCCCTGCTAAGATCGAGATTGCTGACGGTCGCATCTTCTTCCTGAAGTCCGCCTTTGCTTTGAAGGACGAGATCAAATCAATGGCTGGCTCCCGATGGCACGGCTACGATGACGAGAACCCCCACAAAATTTGGTCCGTCACGGATTGCCCACGGAACCACTTCCAACTCGGCTACCTCATGGGTGAGGATGTCTACGAGTGGTTCGAGCGTGATCTGATTCGTCACGAGTACCGCCAATACCAACTGAAGGGCGTCGATACTGATCCGATGCCCCACCAGTTCGATTTGGCGGACTCCGGCCTCACTTACCACTACCAAATCTGGGGTGCCGAGATGGGCACGGGCAAAGGTGGCCTACCTAGTACGAAGGTTGCTACTCCAACTGGCTGGACCACTTTGGGTGAAATTCAGGTGGGTGACGAAGTCATTAACCCTGAAGGTGGGACAACCAAGGTTAAAGGCGTTTACCACCGGGGCCGGATGGAGATGTTTCGAGTAACGTTTTCGGATAACTCATCCACTGTGTGTAGTCGGGACCATTTGTGGAACGTGCGTTCGGCGTGCCGGAAGCATCGTGGGATGTCTTGCGAAGTGTTGGAGTTGCAGGAGATTCTTTCGCGTGGGCTCAAGGGAGTGGCGAACGGCAATGCTAAACACTACATCCCGATGGTGAACTCGGTTGAATATCATAAGGCCCCGTTGCCGGTACATCCGTACCTCTTAGGGTACATCCTTGGTAATGGTGGATTGAGCGGGTATACCAATATCCTCTCTATTCCGGACACCGAGACCGTTGAACGTCTTAATTCGATGATGTTGACCCCTCTCAAGCAAAAGAAGAACTCACAGTACGACTACATTATCAAGGACGATGGGGTCAATCGCTTCATTGAGGAAGCTGGCCTAAGGGGTCTAAGATCACACGAAAAGCATCTTACTACTGAATACCTGTTTAGTGCAGTCGAGAATCGGATTGCGATTCTCCAAGGATTGTGTGACTCCGATGGCCATGCAGTTCAGACTTCGGGAGTCGAGTATTCAACCACCTCACCTGACCTATGCAGCAGCTTTGTCTCACTGGTGCAATCCCTTGGTGGAACATGCCATGTTAGTGAAAGCCGGCCTACCTATACCTACAAAGGTGAGAAACGGGTTGGACGCTTGGCCTATCGAATCAACGCTTCGTTCCCGTCCACAATTGTCCCTTTTTGGTTGAGTCGAAAGGCTTCACAGTACACGGTGCCTACAAAGTATGAGCCCACCCGAGCCATTGTGAAAGTGGAATCAATCGGTGAGGAAGAGTGCATCTGTATCGCTGTCGAGGCAGCCAATCAGCTTTATGTGACTGATGACTTTATCGTCACCCACAATACTCTGGCGGCCCAGATGGTGATCGAGCACTCTGGTGTCGACTGGTGGTATTGGGTTGGCCCAGCCAGGTCGCTGCCCAACATGAAACGAGAGTTTCGACTCTGGGGCTTCGATGAATCAAAGATTCGTATCGATTTCATGTCTTACGAGAAACTCAAACGAGTTGTGGACGAGTGGTCACCGGATGGCCCGTTGCCGAGAGGCTTGATCTGTGATGAGTCCAGCCGCTGCAAGACATACAGCAGCCAACGATCGGTAGCCACCCAACTCTTGGCGGATCGTATCCGGGCGAAGCATCGCTTCGATGGTTACATCATCGAGATGTCGGGAACCCCGAGTCCGAAGAGGCCAACCGACTGGTGGAGCCAATGCGAGATTGCCTGGCCCGGCTTCCTGCGGGAAGGCAGCGTGAAGGCGTTGGAACAGCGGCTGGCCTTCATGGTCCAGAAAGAGTTTGACTCGGGCACATTCTGGAAAGCCTCCGGCTGGCGAGACGACGAACGCAAGTGTGCCGTTTGTGGTGAGTTTGAAGAGCACCCGTGCCACACGATGGACAACTTCATGGGGGAGATGGAGGAATCGGATGAAGAGTTCCACAAGTTCGAGCCCTCGAAAAATGAAGTCGGCTTCATGTACGAGCGTCTCAAAGGGCTGGTGGTCATCAAGCACAAGAAGGACTGCCTCTCACTGCCCGACAAGCGTTATCGCCGAGTCATCTGCAAACCGAAGGCGTCTGTTCTTCGCGTTGCCAAAGCTCTGGTTGATGCTGCTGAGAATGCCGTCACCGGCATGACAATGCTGAGGGAACTCAGCGACGGTTTCCAGTACCGTGAAGAGCCTGATGGCAAGATTCCCTGCAACCATTGCAAGGATGCCTGTGGTGAAGTCGACCAGTGGTTTATTCCGGGCGAAGAGAATCGCACGTTCTCCAACATCGACATGCTCGAAAAAGAATTGGTGGCCCGCTTGGAGAAGCGGAGAGTCAAGTGTCCGAAGTGCAAGGGCACGGGCGAAGTCATCAAGATGAAGCGGTATGCACGCGAGGTGCCATGTCCCAAGGAGGGGGCTCTGCGAGACCTGCTCGAAGAAAACGAAGAGACCGGCCGCCTGGTGATCTTTGCCGGGTTCACCGGAAGCGTTGATCGTTGCTGTAACATCTGCCGCAAAGAAGGCTGGTCGGTTGTCCGCTGTGACGGACGTGGCTACCAGGTGACTCTGGCGGATGGATCAACGGTCACCGGTGCTGAAGCTCTCGACTACTGGGCTGACTTGGAGAACAACCCCCGGGTTGCTTTCGTGGCCCACCCGGAGTCCGGTGGTATGTCACTTACGCTGGTAGAGGCCAGGATGGCAGTCTACTGGTCCAATAGCTTCAAACCTGAGTATCGCACTCAGTCTGAGGATCGTATCCACCGTAAGGGGATGGATGAGAACCTCGGGTGTATGATTGTTGATCTGATCCACCTGCCTACCGACGACCGTGCTCTGACAATCATCCGGGAGAACAGGAAGCTCGAACTGATGACGATGGGTGAGGTTTTCCCAGACTTTAACCCTGATGAGGAACCTGTAGATGAAAGCGCGATGGGGGGCGCCCAGCCATGAAGTTTACTGCCACGGTCACCCAAAGGTTACTGAGACCTCTGGGTACGCGAGAGGCATGTGAGAGCACGCTGCTGAGGGTGTTTCAGGAGGCGTTCTGGCCAGCGATGCCTTTGGCGAATCGAGAACAGAGCATTCTTGTCGAGGTGCCCGAGATTTGTACCATCGAGATCGATGTTGATCTTGACTTGGTGCAACGGGACGCTGAAGTGGTCATGTACATGCTCCACGAAGCGATGGACGTTCTCCTCGATCCGGAATACAACTCTGACATTGAAGTGGTTATCAACAACGAACTGTGAGGTCTCAACGATGATGCTGAGAATGATTACTATCCTTTCACTGCTGCTCTTGGTAGTGAGCCCGTGCTTTGCGGAACCTGCCAAACGCCTACAAGCGAATACCGTTGTGCTAACTGATGGTTACGGCCACGGCTCCGGTGTCCTGTTCTCCCGTGACAGGGAGACCTTCATCTGGACGGCGGGTCACGTCGCTGACATTTGGATGAATTCCGATGGGACCTACGATCCCATCCCGGTCGTCCAAGGTGGCAGACTAGGTGCAGCCGAAGTGCTCCGCGTGGGTGACTATGAAGCCGGCGTCGATGTTGCCCTTCTCCGGGTGACTGAGGGCGACTTCAAGGGTGATGCCGAATTCTACCGAGGCTTCAACGATGTCAAGGTCGGCCAGAAGGTGATCCACTGCGGTACACCTCTGGACAAGGATTGGAACGAACGTCTGATTGCTTACGGCCGCTTTGCTTACGTAGATCGCCTAGTCGAGGGTCGCCCGCTTCTGGAGCCCCGCCGGATCGACCAGGTCGATATCACTGCATACCCTGGCTGTTCAGGCGGGCCTGTTGTTGATGAAGAGACCGGGGGTATTGTAGGTTTGCTGGTGATGGGAAGTTCCCCACGATTGACGATCATTGAACCGACCCGGCACATCTATAAGTGGGCGAAAGAGCACGACTGCCTTTGGGCGTTTGATCGAATGGTGGATATGCCAGGGACACCTGTTGCATGGCCGGGTGATCGATTCCTTCGCCAAGTCCGTGATCGTTACTGCCCTTCAGACGGGGGCTGGGGCACGCTACCGCCCTCACCGGAACCGGAGCCCGAGCCGAGTCTGGAGGAGCAGATCGAAGCCATCCTTGGTGACCTTCTGGAGAAGCTCTTGCCCAATCTGCCTGAGTACCCTGTCGAGCCTACCCAGCCGGTCGAGCCTGTTGAGCCCAAGCCGACGCCCGCGCCGGAACCGGTTGAACCACCCGCTGGCAATCCTGAAGGGGATGTGATCATCATCGATATTCCATCCCCGGACGACTACGAGTTCCTGCCTTACATGGCAGCCTAGTCTCTCTGTCTCTCTTCAAACAGCAACCAGGCAGCCTGTAGGCCAACTACGAGCTACCATCATCTGAGGATACATCATGTCACGACCACCGAGTCTCTCTGAGAAAGAGGCAAAGAGGCTAAAGGCCGCTATTGTTGCTGGTGTGAAGCAGACGCAGATCGCCAAGAAGTACGGGGTGAGCCGTTCCCTCGTATCGGACATCGCCACGGGGCGAATCTACAAGGCCATTCCGTGGCCGGAAGGTGGGCAGCCGGCACCCAAGAAGGCCGGCGGTCAACACAAACCGATTGAGGATTACGATCCCACCGACAAGAAGATTCAGGAATTGGAAGCCGAAGTTATCCACCTCACGGAAGAGCGGAACCGTGAACGTCAACGTGCTAAGAGCAACGCCAAGACCGAGGGCCTGTTCAAGGCGATGGCCGGTGAGTTGACCGACAAGATCGTCCCCGTCAAATCGTTGCCGCCGGCACGCAAAGCCTGGGCGGCGAAGAAGCGTATTCAAGAGCATGCGGTACTTCACCTGAGTGATGGTCACCACGATCAGGTTGTCTCGCCAGAGGAGTGCGGCGGCCTGGAGACTTACGACTTCCCCATCTCATGCTGCCGCGCGGAGCGTCTTGTTGACAGCACGATTCAGTGGACGCAAGAGACACTGTCGGATCGCTTCCGGTTCCCGGTGCTCAATGTTTTGGCGTATGGTGACCACACCAGCGGGGAGATTCATGGTGCGGCTACCCGGAGCTACTTCCGCCACATGATGCGGAACTGCATTGCGATCGGAAAGCTCCACGCTTTGATGTACCGCGATCTGGCTCCCCACTTCGAGCAGGTCAATGTCGTCTATGTCCCCGGTAACCACGGTCGTCGTTCCAAGAAGAAGGACTACCATGGCGCCCATGACAATTGGGATTACATGCTGGCCGAGATGGCCCGCCTGTACTGCCAGGACATCCCCAACGTGAGCTTCCTGATCCCCAACAGCTTCTCGGTCAATCTCGATATCAATGGTGTTGGCTTCAACATCGCCCACGGGGATGACATTCGATCCCAGATGGGGATTCCCTGGTATGGCCTCCAGAGGCGACAGTCACGCCTGCAAGCCCTCGCCCCGCTTCAGTCCGGGCCTCGGGTTCGCTACTACTGTGTCGGCCACTTCCACCAGAAGGGAATGGTTGGCGCACAGGACACTGAGACGATTATGAACGGTCCCTGGCTGGCCACCGACGCCTTCGCCTTCAATAGCCTTGCGGGCTACACGGAACCGTTCCAGTGGCTCCATGGTGTCAATCCCAAGTACGGAATCAGTTGGCGGATGGACTTGAAGCTGAAGGACGAGCTTCGCGAGTCCCGTGGTCCTCAACGCTACAAGATCGAATTGGAGTAACCATGGCGAAAGAAACCGCCACCGAACGACTGTTCAACAAGGGTGGGCTGTTCTCTTCGAGGTTCTCTTCGAGGGGCAAGGCGGCCAATAGTGTTGTTGCCGACGACGTGCCTGAGGAACCAGAGGGAGAGGCCAAGCCCAAATCTCGGGCCGCCAATGCCTTCCTCGACTCCCTCAAAGAGGGGCAAGAATGACCCACATGATTTGGCTATATTGTGGTTCCATCATCGGGGTCTGTTTGGGTCTTTTGATCATCATGGTCATCACCCATTTCACTATCAATTCTCACGATTCAGAGGATCAAGAATGAAGTATCTGCTCGCTATCTGTCTGTGTCTGTTCGCCTTCTCGCTGGCCTCGGCCGGCGAAGTCGAGATCATCGACCCTTCACTCTTGCCCATCCAATACCCGGTGGCATGCTACGAGATGTCTGACACCGAGTTCTTCCAGTGGGCTGTCCGGTTTAACGAGGGCCAACGTCAAGCGGTGGTCTACAGTGAGGGGCCCCAGTGGATCGACGGCACAGGCTACCGAGTCAATCACGTTGGGACCCGATTGGGTCTCAACGTGACTCGTGAAGCCTACCCGACCCGGTTCCGGAATCCTTACTACCGGCCACCGACCTCGTTGCGAATTCTCAACCCGTACTGCAAGCCGTTACGATGACGGGCGTCATCCTCGGTTGGATCGGCTCAGTCTGCTTCGCGGCCTGTGGACTCCCACAGGCCG
>Ga0307376_10002051_pt1 | contig 20387 bp, 27 predicted proteins | sample TR2MG_FD_202536 | JGI IMG/M metagenome (GOLD analysis project Ga0307376, IMG submission 202536) | Soil microbial communities from Risofladan, Vaasa, Finland - TR-2 | ecosystem: Environmental > Terrestrial > Soil > Coastal area > Acid sulfate soil | place: Finland: Risofladan, Vaasa | collected...
TATTTCTAGGAGCATTGAAGTTTTATGATTATAGGAATCGACCCCGGAATGAGCGGCGCTATCGCTTTTTTATCAGACAATGACGAGGTGCGCTTGTACGATATGCCAGTATTGCAACGAAACAAAACAAAACGAATAAACTGCTATGAGGTTATGCGAATTTTAAAAGAACACTCCGCAGCGCATTGTTATATTGAACAGGTAAACGCCTTTGGTATGGGGGCAAGTAGCGCCTATAACTTTGGCTGGACGTGCGGCGCCTTAGAGGCTTGCGTTAGTGCGGCGCAAATACCAATGACATATGTCGCCCCGCAGAAGTGGAAAAAGGCGCTGGGGTTGCCTAAAGACAAGGACGCTGCAAGGGCGCGAGTTATTCAGATGTTTCCGCGCTATGCGGATGAGTTTAAGCTTAAAAAGCACGCAGATAGAGCTGAGGCGCTTTTGATTGCATTATGGGGGAGGAATTATGGTGTATCAGCGTGAAGAAATTATCGGTGACTGTCGGTTAATATTAGGTGATTGCCTTGAGGTTATGCCTGTTCTGGATAAGGTTGATGCTGTTGTGACTGACTATTATTGACTAATTTATTTTTTATTGATAATATAATAGTCGAGGAGAAAATAATGGCCAATTGTATTGATATTGTAGGTAATAAATACGGGAAACTTACCGTTATTCAAAAGAGTATTTTCCGTGGCAATAGAGGGCAAGTTAAATGGGATTGTATCTGCGAATGCGGGAATAATCATACAGTCACCGGCGAAAGCCTTAGACATGGAAAGTCAAAAAGCTGTGGTTGCTTAAAGTCTGGTAGACCACCAAATTATAAGGATAATAGAGAGGTTGTTTTATGGAATAGGCTTTATTCATCGACAATTAAGAAGCGAAACCGAGGAAAATTTAATCAAGAAACAAACATATCTTTAGCAGAGTTTATAAATATATCAAAACAACCTTGTTTTTATTGTGGCGATAGTTTTGTGCAGTCAGCCAAAGATAATGCAAATGGAACTGTTATTACAAATACACTAATTTTATTTAACGGCATAGACAGAATAAATAGCGGCATTGGATACGAGATTGGGAATGTTGTTAGTTGTTGTAAGCACTGTAATACTGCAAAAAACAGCCTAACAACAGAACAGTTTAGGTCGCATATAGAGAAAATTTATAAACATTTTTGCATGTAAGCGCATCGAGGAGGCTTATCAGCAGCCGGATATGTTTATAGAAGCGCAAAAACAACCAACACAGGAGAGCCTAATATGAGCAAAGAAGGTCAATACATAAGCTGGATTAACAACAGCCCGCATAAATACACTGACAAAGAGCTAACGGAAAAGCTTAGGCAAGAGGGGTTTCAACTATGGAATCATATCCTTGCACACAGCTTGCCGGATGGGCGCATTGAATACAAACAGTATCAGCGTGACGGGCAGTTTAAGTCTAACAGTGATGCAACATTTGCGGAGTAATGCATAAAACGCATGGCTGATATGCAGGATTAGCATTACAAAATACTACTAACAACAGGTAATATAAAACCATGAAAGACGTAATAAAGACATGGCCATGCAGAATACAGGCTGTAGGGCTAAACTATACAAGCTTTGCAAAGGCCGCCGGCGGTTACGTGGGGCAGTTGTGGAATATTATCCACGGCAAAACAGACCCGTCGACACGCGTATTTCATAGGTATGAAGATAAATTAAAGGAGCTGGAATGTACGACAAAAACGGATGGTTAATACAGATTAACGCTATGAAATATTTTAAGCCGCTAACGCATGAGCTGCAAGAGTGGCGCGATAAAGAGTTTGACGCAGAAACGCAGGAGATGCATGGCGTTGCTGTTGAATACCAGCGCACCATTGAAGACAGGATAGCCGCCGGCGAAGTTTACGAAGTATTGTTTTAGGAGAGTAAAATGACAAAAACAAAACACCATTGGAAGAATAAAATAAAACGCACCATAGGCAGGGCATACATTACAGGCAGTATGATATTTTTCTTGTGTGTGCTTGCTGTGGGAGCATTCTCTGACGAGCCTGTGCCGGTTGGTAACGGCGGCATTGTGATTAGTGAGTGGAGTCCTGAACATGATAAGCGGGGTGAGTGATGAATACGGTAAGCAAGGCAGAGTTAAGTTTTTTGGAAAAAGTATTCTCCAAAGAAATCACCGGAGGAATGTTGCAATCAAAAAGCAAAATGGCGAAGAAATTAGAGAATGATGGGTATATCCAAGAGATTGAAAAAAGGTTTTATGGCCGTTTAGGGGCAATCGTTTGTAAGGGGTATGTTTTGACGTTCAAGGGAAACTACACATATTGCAATTCTTGTCGGGATGTGCCTGACAACAACTAACAGCGCATAGCGCAAAGGAGATGAAAAGGAAAAAAAATGACAAACGTTGAACAAGATATAAAAGACATCAACAAGCGATATTTAAAGGCACTCAAGGACGTTGAAGCGCATTTCCTTGAGATTATACCAGAACACCTTCAACACACCTGTAAGCCGCTTAAAATCGTTAAACAAGCATTATACTTAGACGACTAGCTTTTTATAGGGAACTTAAAACCACGCAAGCTTTCCTCGAGGAACTTTCTAGCGATATAGCAGGATATATAGAAGAAGATTGACACAACGAATCGTTTTATGATATTCTGTAATTAGTGGTGGCTGTCACCGATGATTTAAGGTTTTAGGGGAAGATTGGGGTTAGCCTTTCTTCCCTTTTCCTTTTCCGCCGCCGCCTTTCGGCATAGTTTCCATTTTTATATCATATATGATATGATTTTAAGGACAACACACCCGCCACGCCTCTTTGTAATGCGAAACCTTGGCGGGTTTCTTTATTTAATCATTTCAGGGCTTATCGTGCTGCTACCGACTTCACCATATTTTTTTGAGTAAGTTATAACTTTTGCATCTCTTTTGCTTTGGTATCCCCCGCGTGATGCGTGGGAGTCTTTGGCTGCAAGCGTTGTATGCTGCGTTAGATACATAAGGTTGGTTTCTTTACTTTCTTTATGGTGACAATGTCCAGTGTGTGCGTAGCTGTGTTTTGTTTTCCCGAATATATCCCTATATAGGCCAGCAAACACATGACTAAGGTCATTGACGCGCTTTTTGTGCCCATGATGGAAAAATAAAGACGTGTCACCCCACTTGTATGCATAATAAGGCACTGGCGTATTGTCTACCGTGACGCGGGGCTCGTTTTCGTAATATTTAGAATATAACGCTCGGAGCCACACAGACGATGCAAGGTCATGGTTGCCTTCTGCCATTATAATATGCACGTGGTTATGCTTTTCAAGCATCATCTCCACAAGGCAGCAAAAAACTTTAATTGTTTTTGAAACTAAGTCATAAAACTTGGTGTCTGCGTCCAAAACGTGCTTGCTTGTTGGTGTTACTGCGTCAAGGCCATCCCAGTGTAAAAAGTCGCCAAGCTGACACAAAATACCAACCTCGCCATCAGGGCTGCTTTGCATTGCCTGCGCAAGCCACTTGATTAATAAATCTTCAGCTATGCCCATATCCCAATTTGCGCCGCCTTCGTCTTCGCGCGCCATCATTCCAAAATGATAATCTGTTATTATATAAAGGTTTAAAAGCTCTTTGTCCGTTTCCCTAATTTGCTTTTTAGGGTCTATTCTTGGGATGTCTTCATTAAGTGCGTTTACGGCGCACTCAATAGCCTTTTTAGCGTCCTCTACTTCTTGGTTGGTTTTTATCCACTGCATCCTTATATTGCCTTCTTGGTCGTACAAGGTACTAGTTCCTTTTAATTGCTGACCCTCTGGCAAATAGGCCTCTTTTATCTCTGCAAGGTCTTTATATGCCACGTTCCATTTTCGCACCGTCCTCTCGTGTATGCCAAGCCGCTTTGCAAGGTGTCCGGCAGTAGCCCCTTTTAGGTATTCTCTAACGACATCAATTTTTTCATTTTTTGTAAACTTTGTCATATTTTTCAAGTTCCCACTCACATAGAAGGCGAACGCCCTCAATTAAAATGATTAAAAGCAACACGAAGTTAATCGCAAAGCTCCATATAAACTGCGTTGTTTTCATCCGTTAATAATTGTTGAACTTCCGTCCCTTCGGTCAAGGTCGGTACTGGTTGATATGCGGTGCAAAAGCTATTTTTTACCGAATCTGTGGCGCACCCTGTCACGGTAACTATCATCAAACCTAACGCGGTTGCGTGTAGCGTGTATCTCTTCATTAGACTTAACCTCTTTTTTTAGGGTGCTATTCTCCTCTAATTTCTTCCCGGCAAATAAAAACAAAACAGGGCCAATGATTTTAGTCAAAAGCCCTGTTATTGCCGTGAGGAGAGAAAACATATTTATTCTTTTTCTAAGATTTTTTCAGCGGCCTTTTTCAGTATTTCATCGTCTTTTTTAGACTTTGTTTTACCTGTTAGCCAACCAAGCGTCCCTGCGATTGCCACCGCGACTGCGCTTAAGAATGATTCATTGTTTAGTAATTGAGTTAAAATATCCATGTTGTTAACCCTTTCTTAAATAAGTCTAACATAGTTTTTAGTTAAAAGTAATACCTTATGAAGCACTGACGGCTGACCCCAGCGCAACGCGAAGCCAGCTTGTCCCATTGCTAACCGCAAGACATGGTGAACCAGCGTCTCCATTTGTAACATATACAATGTGACCTGTGTAGTTTGATGCCGTAGGAAGCCCAGCAACAGCAAACGAACCAAGGCGCAGTAATTTATCGCCAAAAGTTACTTGGTCGTCTTGCGTAGTTACCGCACCACTACCAAGGGCAACAGAATCATCATGCTCGGCAGCTGCGTTATTACCTATCGCCACTGCATTGTCGACAGGGTTTGTTGCGGAAGCTTCTGCGTTATTACCTATAGCAATATTGTTAGCTCCAGATAGATTAACAGAGCCAGATTTAGCCGTATTTCCAATGGCAACGCATTTTGTCCCTACACCAGCGTTACATTCGTCGCCAATAGAAATACAATTAACCCCGTTAGAATTGCAATTATGCCCTATTGATATTGAATGCCTGTTTTCTGCAACGGAATCTGTTCCGATAGAAATTGAGTCTTCGCTACTATTAACAGTATCCCCTGCTATAGTATTTCTGCCGATAGCAATAGAGCCGTGTTGTTGTGCCTTGGCAGTGTCACCTATGGCAATCATTCCCTCATTTGCCAAACCGCCGCCCCCTGTGCCAACAGTCGTGGCCGATGGGCCAATTACAATAGAGTCAGCATGTGTTGTTGTTCCGCGTATCGCGATACTGTCCGCGCCGCCTCCGGTAAAAATATCACTGTTCAAAGATATAATAAAATCATCATAATCAAGCTTATAATCAATTGGGCCAGAAGTTCGCCCAACATAAAATAAATCACCGCCGGCTAAGTTTGCGCCCAAGTCTGTTAAAGCATCAATTTTTTTATCTGCCATATTAATCCGCCGTTATTGTTAAGTTGCCACTTTGAAAAATATAATCATCACCGTCTGCTATATCGTATTCTACACTTACAGCTTCCCACGCCAATAGATTCCCAGACGTTAAAGCATCAAAGACACCAACATGCGTGACAGTCCCCCACCCGCCCCCTAATGCTGTAAAGGTCACATCGCTGGAAAGTGTTACGGCACCACCAGAGGGCGCACCAAACGTGGCCGCCTGGCGTGAATACCCGTTTCCACTTACTTCTGTACCACCGCCCGCCTCTGAAGGCGCAGAAGTAAACAGAGCCACATAAATATCAGACGGGCTAGATACCGCGCTATTTCTAAAAAAATGATTTAGGATAGATGTTTCGAGATAGTCGGTTGCATCAGTCATTAATACGTTCTCCCGTGTCTTGTTGCAATATGTGCGCGAATAGCGGCAGCTTTAGAATCATCTAAGAACCCATTCCCTCCGTACATCCCATAAAAACGTACGCCACTAGGGGCATATCCTGAAATTCCTTGCGATAAAACAGAAGGTAAAGCATTCCCCATATCAGCAGTGCTAGCAGACCATGAAGATGTAACATTTGTTGAAACCGTGGCAGAGTTTACCCAAAAATCAACGCTGTCTGTTGCTTCGTCACGCGATATAATCATTAGATAGTCAGTTCCGTTAACTGGTGTTACCGTGCTGCTGCTGATTGTATTTCCACCAACGCTACGAATAAGACGTAGAATACCAGCGTCAGGAATTTGCACTAAAACACCATTGGTGTTAGTTCCCCCAGACGTTTTTCTGGTATCTAAAAGGTTTATTCCGGGTGAGCCTGAAACGTGTCTAAAAGCAAAAGCAAGCCACCATGCGTTTTCAGAAACACCTTGATGTAACTTATTAAGTAACGGGGCATTTGTTGTGGTGTTTTTAAAGCGGAATGTGTCACCACCGTCTGTTGCAAAATACGCCCCTGAATCTCCAGCAGTTCCTGTGAAAGTAGGGTCAGTTGCCGTTGCACTACCATCATCACCTAACCATACATTATAATCAGATGTACTAGCACCATCCGCCGGCGTTTCAACTAGGTTGGCCCATGTCTGCCCACTTGTGTAACTGTCTGCGATAGTTGCATCAAGGTCAAAACAAGTTGACGTTTCAACACCATCAAGATAGTCGCTGCTTGCCACAGACAGTGTTGAAACCGCTCTTGTAATTCCTAATCCTAATCCTAAACTTACCATCTGTGTTGGTGCCCCCTGTAATCCAAATTTGTCGCTATTAAGAAATTGAAAATTGTCACCGTTTTGCAATAAAAAACTATCTAAATCAACGCTTGCTGACTGGTTCTGTGTGCTTAAACTTAGCCCTAAACCCAGCCTCATAAAATTAATACCTCTTGTGCTTCATTAACAAATTTCTCAACAGTGCCTTTGCCTTGCTCTGTATTATAAACCAATTTCCACATACGCCCTAGACCCTCTATGTCATTTGCGTCTGGTAACGGCATAGGGCTGCGCCAATAATGAATCCGGCACATTGCGCAAGCGTACTTCATGTTGTATATAAGCTGGTCTGAATCTTTATAGTCTAGGTGAAAATTGTTTAACCGCTTGGCGATATCAAGCCTATAAAGAAGGTAGCTTGACCATATATCATCATGCGTTTTGGGTTCCATCTGCCAAAAGCCCAGCGCGGGGCCGTTAACCTGCTTGATGTGCGTGTATTTACTCTCTACTAATCCCGTGCCGATAACAAGCCGCATAGCAGCTTTGCTGTTCATTTGAAGCTCTCTTAAAACAGGAACCACAACTAAATCACGCAATTGCTCAAGATTCATTTATCAGCCTTGCTTTCAAGTTTGTCTATAATACGGTCAAGTGATACTTGCATTTTGTCTAATTTGCTATTTAGCTCTGATTTTGTCACGTAATCCCTTGCAACCAATAAGGCCAATGTGTCAACAGAATCATCAATCTTTTCGATTTTAACGTCTTGCTTGCTAATTGCCATTCTATTTGCCTTTGATTGCCAGAAAGCATAACCTCCCCCGCCAGCACCTGCGCCAAGGCCGAAAAGGTTAAGCAATTCGTTCAGGCTATCAATCATTCCAAACTTTCGTAGGTTGGCGGTTGTCGTAAATCTCTTTGTAACAAGCTTTTGCCGCATCGGACTTTAAATCACCGTCCGGCGCGCAATGGTCTGCGTTTGCCCATAAAAAAGCTGCTGTCATAAAAATAAGAAAATGCATTGTGATTTACTCCTTGGTTGGTTTTGGGTTATCGGACTTAATTTTTGCGACTTTTGTTTGCCAAGCACTAAGCCCGTTTTCAGTTATAAACTCTATTTGCTCTGCCACCGTACCATACGCTTTTTTTCTTTTTGCAATAGCAGTTCGCAGACTGTCTTGGTAGGTCTTTTCACTCACATCAATAGTTACTGTTTTTTGCCGGCTATTTACAGTATAGTATTCAGGCGTGTTAATGGTTGTATCAACAGACGCACACCAAGCATCAGGAAATGTTTCTGCGTTTTCCGTAAGCCAATCTTGTGCGTCACTTTCGGTTTTGTGAAAAGTAACAATCTTGTCATTATCTACAATATAATATCTCATTTTAGACCCTATGCATTTTTGTAATTTGTTTGAACAATAAACCCGCTGTCCATGTCATCGCTTGATACAGTAAAGCGAACTGCATCGACATCGGCTTCTGTAGTATGGAAGCCCCCAGCAGAAGCAATAGCGATTCCAGCCATATTTTCAATCCACTCAACCCGCCACCTGTAATAAGTAAAACTTGTTCCGGCGGGGTAAATAATTTCAAACTTAAAGTTAATTTTACCCAAACTGCTATTCGGTTGTATACCAAGAGCGCCGTTAATCTTGTTAACGATTGTCCCGTCATTTTCAGAGCCGCTATCTTCCTGACCATACAATCTGCTTACATAGTTGCCTGTCGACGTGTCCCAAGATGAACCACCGTTAGTAGAAAATTGAAAAGATAAATCTACGTTAGCTGTTTGAACCGCAATATCGTAACCCTCAAATACGCTTTTATACGTACCAGACGCGCCAACATCCGTCGTAAAATCAACGTTGGTATCGTTTGAAATTGTTTGTAGCTCAACTACCTCGGTAGCACCACCGCCACTAGCATCAACATAAGCCTTAGTCGCAGCATCCTGTGCCGCGCTGGGGTCTACAAGGTTGTTGATTCTGTACGTAGATTGCGCATCTAAGTTACCGCCCAATTGAGGCGATGCATCGTCTACCACCCCAGCCAAACCACCGCCAGCGGGGCCTTGTGCGCCCGTAACGCCCTGTATTCCTGAAAGCGTGATTTTCCAGTCAGCAAAAGTACCAGCACCACCAACCGCCGTAACATTAACCGTTAAATCAGTGCCGCTATAGGCTGTAATTTGCCCAAACATATAATTGGTTTCATCAGCGTCACTCGCAATCAAAACAAACTGACCAACACTCCATGCTTTACCGCTGGATATTGTGAATATTTTTGACCCTGTGCCGATTAGTGTACTTGTTGTACTTGTCTCAGCGGTTAAGGCGTCTTCACTTGCCGCCGCATTATTTGCAGAATTAGCCGCCGCCGATTCCGAGGCTGCTGCCGCCGCTGCGCTTGCTGCTGCGTCTGTCGCAAGTTTAGCAGGAGCCCAGACCATAACATTACCTGTGCCATCGGCAGGGGGAGATGGAATTGTTAGGGTCGTGCCGTTAATCGTATAAGCGGAGGGCGGCTGTATTTCAAAGCCTTTTCCGTTTGCAACCGTTACCGTCACATTGTCGACAGTGCCGCTAAATCCTGAACCCTCAAACGCAATAACTTGCGTAGAACCAGCAATAATGCTTTCCGTATATGTTCCCGATGAGTTTTGAGATGTGCCAGATGTGCCGCCTATTTTAGGCGTTACAGTACCCGATGAACGCGTAATTGTGTATTGGATAACATATTCTGTTTTTTCAACAAGTGTAAAGGCTGCTGTTTGCTCAAGGTCAGTTGAGGCAGTTGACGCCGTTGCAACACCGGAGCCGATAGACCAGCCAGAACCCTTAGTCCAACCGCTGTCCGTTGCAAACGTCCCGTTTGTTTGGTATGCGCGTAATGAGTTGTCGACAAAAATCATAATAAGCTTTTCGTCCGTACCAAGGTCTATCGATGTTGTAAAAGACGTATTGGCACCGTCACCGCTAAAGCTTTCAAAGTAAGCCTCTTCCGATGTTCCTGTAGCTGTAAAGCTTGTTACACCGTCGGTAGATTCAATTAAAACATCATTAGAGTCAAACAAGTCAAACCTGTAAGAGCCCTCAATAAAAACAACCGCCCGACCCTCTGAATCCAAAACAACAGGATTCGCGTTCTCTATATTCCCCGCCGCTGTGGTGAAAGATGCTTTTGGCGTTGTTGTCCCAGCGGCATAAGTGTACAACTTGCCGCCTGACAAGGGTTCGCCGCCGTCAAAAAACTGGATGAAATGTGGTGTATATAAGACTGCCATTTATTGCCCTTTTACTAATTCTTGCTTGCTTTGATTGAAAAACTTTACAATCTCGTCTACGTCTCTTGGTTTTAATGCTTTAGTTTTACCAGATATTTTTTCTAAAAAATTAAACCCTTCATCTGTAAATAATAACTCATTAAACCTAGCTGCTGCAATAGGGTCGCTTTGCACTAGGTTAACTAAGTCAGGAGATATTTTATCTTTAATCCATGTTAAGGCATCTTTTGGCACACCAATATCACCACGAACACTTTGCGCCGCTGCCGTGATAGACTGCGAAGGAATTGAGCGCGTTTTTAATAGGCTATCAATAACGCTGTTGACTTTTTCCATTTGGTTGTATCTTTCGCTGCCAACTAGTGCCTTTAGCCTTTCAGCAGAACCCTCTGATTTAAACAGGGCATCACCAAAGCGTCTGCCGCCGTACCGGGCTTCTTCTTTTATTCTGTTCATATACGCACCAGCAACGGCATCGCGCATCTTTTGGTTGTCGCCAATGTTATTCATAAATTTACGAATATACGCGGAGTCTTTTTTTGCTAAATCATTAGCTATTTTGCTAAAGTCACCCTCTGCAAAAGTCGACATTTTACCAACAGGGCTTTCCATGAGTGCCTTTAATGCACCAGCATCTTCACTATATATAGAGCGGGCTTGTTTGTAAGCGGGGAAGGCACTTTCTATTGCGCTGTCTATTTCATTCATCGCGCTTTTTACCGAGCCATACTTAACCATATCACCGGAGCGGAAAGCCTCGTCTGATTGCCTTCTGAGGTTAACCCTTGCTGCGTGCATGGAAACAGTTGAGTTATAAGGTAACTTTTCTATATCCCCGGCATTAATACCTAAATCCGCAAAATCATCCGCAACCTTAGAAAGTGTATATGGGTCTGTTCTAAAATCATCAAACGCCTTAACAACCAGCCGATTGCCCAACGCTTTTTTCATTGCCGCGCTTTCTATTGGAACCATCTTGTCAACTCCAACTGCCTCCGCATAATAAGGCGCAGCGCGGGTTTTTAATTTAAGCTTTTTAGCGTCAACTAAGTTTTTCGCCTCTTGTGAAACAACGCGCCCGAATTGCTCCGCTGGCAAGTCCTGCCCGCCCGTTGCTTGCCTTATGAGGTCTTTGTTTAACTTTGGAATTTGTACCTTATCAATGTCTTCTATGGCCTTTGCCGCTACACGTGAACCCGCAGAACCACGCGACATCAAATAACCCTGTGTTTGCATTTGGGGAATATTTGCAGTAACACCAACGCTAGGAGTGGCTTTATATTCTTTTGCTAAAGAAAGAGATTGCAACGCGTCATCAAAAGAAACACCCTCGTCGGCAAGTGTTTTCACAAACAAAAGCTCGGCATCATCTAGCGTTTGCAGCGGCTTTGGAATATCCGCTCTATTTAAGGCCCGGCTTATGCCAGCACCTACGGATTCCGCAGCATCATCAAGTTTTTTTGCGGCCCACGCGCCACTTTTAATTAGAGGGCGCATTGCTATGTTTGTGGTTTCTGCTGCTGCTTTTCCTGTCGCCGCCCCAGCTCTAGCAGTAGCACTTTGGCCCTTGATAGGTGTGAGTGCGAGAGCGAGATTCCAAGCATTACCGACAGCCCCCAGGTTCCTTGCTGCGCGGGGGTTTTCTTCTGCAAAATCTTGATACGCACCAACGAGGCTAGACACACCACTACCCAATGCGCGGCCAAAATCAGTATTCGCAATACTAGTATAGGCATTATACGCCCCCTCCCTTATTGGGTCTTCTATAAAATCGGGCAAGGCACGAAATCCAGAAACAAGCCCCTCTGCGACCATGTCGGGCGCAAGTTGTGCGTATTGCAAAGCCTGTTGACCGACTGTCTCACCCATTGTTTGCTTGCCGCCAACATACGCTTCGGCACTTTCTTCCATTTTCCCTAACCGTTTGCGATAGTTTTCGCTCATGCGCTCAGAAAAGCCCATTTCACGCCGCGCTTTAGGCTCCGCTATCTTCATAAGCCCTTCGTCAGAATATCCGCTTAAATCAGAGGTGCCCACCATCTGCATTAATTGTTCATCACTATATTGGCTTAAATCTGCCATTAAAGCTTTCCTCTGCGTCTAAGTTCTTCTATTGCTTGTTCGCGCGTAATCTGTGGCGGGGGGCCTTGAGTCTCTTGCTGCATTCCTAACTTTGCCCTCACTATCTCGTCAACCGCTTTAAGTTTTTCATCGCGCACAGACGGATAATCGCTTCTAGTCGGCAGCATATCCATAAGGATTTTCTGGTCGTTTTCTGTAAACGTGCCCTCACCGGACTCTCTAAACAGTTGCTTTAAAACAGGCGCCATTAGCGCGACACTGCCCTCTGCGCTTTGTGCGCCGGGTGTTAATGCTGGCACTACACCCGCAAGAGGATTTGTAAGCGTGTCACCCATTTTTGATTGTATATTACCTACACCAAACTTAAACACATAATAAGCGCGTCTGTTTTCTTCAGAAACACCCTGTTTTTCTTCCAGTGCCTTTTGCTGTCTTGATTGCGTTTTAATAGCTTCTAACGCTTGTGCCTTAGCTAAGTCTTCTTTTGCGTAGGGGGACAGTGCGCCAAATTGTGAGGTGTCAATAATCTCTTGTAGCGTGGGGGGGTATTCGTTTAATTCAATATACCCCCTGATAAAATCAAGGGGTGTTAAATTCTGTGTAGTCTGCGCTACTGGCTGCTGCATAGGCTGTTGCGTCATAGCTTCGCGCGGTGATATTTGACTTGCTTGTGCTGGTGACATATTAAAAACTGGGTCGCGTGTTATTACATTTCCGCGTGCATCCATAGTTTTTTTTGATTGCAGTGCAACGTTTATTGCGTGTTGCTCTGCCTCCTGCGGATTCATAGTCCGCAGGTTATCCAAATAAATTCTATTTACTAATTGCGATTCAAAGCCACTGCCAGAAAAGGGCAGTTGTGGCGCGTTTAGTTGCCTTTGCATTTGCTGCATTTCAAGCTGGCCTTTGCCTAAATTAAGCTGACCCATTTGTTCTTGCATTTGTGCTGCACGTTTACGCGCCTCAAATTCTTCGGCCTCCCGTTGGAAGTCCGCTGTTGTCTTTCGGTTTAGTGCCTGCCCTGCGATATTAGATAGCATTAAAACAACCCTCCTAACCCACTTAAGACCTGTGAGTACATGCGGTTTTTATTTTGCCTATTGGCCGCTGTAGTTAACGCCTCAATACCACCCGAATCACGATAAATATTCCCTAGCCCTGTCGCTGCTAATTGCCCTTGTCCGCTTAATCCTGCAAGCTGGCTATTCTGTGCAAGCCACCTGCGGTATGCATCATCATAGGTCTGGTCTGCAAGGCCTTGCCCGTATTCTTGCGCTGCTTTCATTGCCGCGCCCGATTGTGACATACCACTAGCTGCAAGCTGCCTGTTTAAAGCCTCTTGTCCCTGTTGTAGCCTAAACTGATAGCCAGGGTCTTGCGTTAAGTCCTGTGGCTGGAAGCCGCCGGCAAGGGATTGTGATAGTTGCTGCGTAGCACCCGCCCCCGCTTGTTCATAGGGTGAAAGAACACCCTCAGCACGACCCTGCGCAGACAATAACTGTTGTCTAATTTGCTCGTTTGCATCTTCCTCGCCGCGTCCGCTATACAATGCGCCGCCAACCTTCAACAATGACCCTAATTTATTCATACTTCCTCCTGTTAAACCGCTTTCGCCGCCGCCGCTTGCTAATCCAAGCCCACCAGCCGCGCGTGTAATGCTTCCTAATGCCCCCGCGCCTTGTGTCGGCCCCTGTAAACCAGCAACGCCTGTTGCTTGGTCTAATGATGCACCAGCTTTTTGACCCAATAACGGAACATTGCCACCAGCAGAAACGTAACCGCCCGCGCCGCCTAAAACACCACCCAATAGGGCTGATTTTAAATTACCAGAAGCAACGCCACCTGAAGCTCCTGTCAAAGCACCTGTGAAACCACTAAGCCCAGCCTCACTAAGCCCCAATGAACTACCTAAGGCGTTTCCGTAACCACCAGTTACGCCACCAAGTGCCGCGCCTTTGAGAATGTCGCTAAAATCACCGCCACCAGCTAAACCGCCCGCAGCACCTTTTAATGCTCCACCTAATGCCGCTTTACCCGAAAAGCCGCTAAAGATAGAGCCTAACCCTGTACCAGAGCTACCACCCGCCGCGACACCTGTTGTCCCAGCACCAAACAATGCAGGGGCAAACGCTATGCCACCAGCCAACGCCGCAGCAGGAAGGGCAAACTTAGCAAAGTTACCAAAGGCCTGTGATGGCTGTGATTCAACATATTTGCTTTGTTGGTCAAGTGTTGACCTGTAATTACCAGCCTCTGCCCTTAAAAGTTCGGCAAAGTGGTCTTCAGGGAACGGAGACTGTAAGCCCATATCCCGCGCACGTTGCGCAAACAAGTCATCGCCTGTTATATTTTCGCCTTGCTGCCTACGTCTATCAGCTTCATTATTGATTGCCACAAGCTGCTCGGTAGTAAGCCCTGCACGACCGGCCGCACTAAGCCCCTTGTTTAATACCGATTGATATTGGTCAGGGGTGTGATATGTCGTAATGCCGGGGTCTGACATAACCGCATAGCGACCATCTGGAAGTTGGCTGTGTGTCCAAGGATTCGCAATACCCATTTATGTCGCCTCCGCTATACCAACGCAAACAACAGGCGCAGTAACCGATGTCCATGCTGGAACGTAAATTCTATTATTAGATGAAACTATATGCCCCGGCCCATCGCCAAGGTTGCCAGTGACAGCAAATACCACACCATCACCAGTGAAATTAAGGGGGAAATTATCAATGTAAGTTGTGCCTGCTGTCGATGTCGTGTCTGTGGCCGGAGTTACTGTAACTGTGAAATAAGTCAGGTATTTAGAAAGCTTATAATATCTTCCAGAAATTGTAGGTGTACCAGTTGACCCTAGATTTTGAAAAGTAGGTGCCCACGCTGCACCTGAGTCGCCGTCACGAACATTATTGAAAAACAACGTCCACGGCAAGGTTGGCTTACCTTGGTCATCTGCTAACTCTTGATATATAGGGGCTGGCTGTATTGTCATGACAAGTAACTCCCCGTAACTACGGTTTTCACTGGGTCTGTCATTCGGATTTTAAATGTCATAGTCTCAGCAATTCCCAAACGCCTGAATTCAACAGATGTCTGATATTGCCCAACCGCGCCAATGCTTGCGGTGTACCAATTCGACCATGTGCGCGCGCCATCTTTAGAAAGCTGCAAGGAAACAAGTGGGGCAGAGCCTTGACCAGATTGCAGACCGACCCCCGTTTCAAAGCCAATCCGTAACCTATTGTACCTGATGCGTCTATCTTCGTCAACAATATGCGTGTAAATACGCTCACGGGCTATTTCATCCCCTGCATCGTCGTAATAATCCAAAGACATTTCATAGATATTGCCGTTTCTTCTGTCGCCTATAAGGTGCTTATTGAAGGCGAAAACATGACACGAGCCTAAATGCTGCTTAAAGTCACCATCATCATTTAAATAGGCGCGTTCGTGCCAAGCTTGTGTTGTCAAGTCATAAACAAGGGATGTTTCCAAGCCGCCGCCTGTCAAAACATAAAACACATGACCCTCTTCTTGGTAAGCCCATGCAACAATATCGCCGGGGCTAGTTGCCTCAGATATGAGCTTTTCTATTGGCGTTGTTGATATTCTTTGCGGCGAGAAGCCTTTTGCACGATAAACAATACCGGAGCCAAACTCATCCTGCCCGACCCACATTACTGTATTATCGACTTCAATCGCGCTATTTTTAGCAAGAATGCCCACTTGCATAACCGCGCCATCGATGCGCGAAAAGGGGAAAGAACTTGCCCCCGTGTTTGACCAGATTTCTGTAGACGTTTCACCAAAAAACCATAGCTGTCCAATGCCATTAATAACCGCTATCAATTCATCAGGCTTGCTTTCCGCTGTGGCAAAGTCTAGCGCAGACCATGTTGTAACATCGTTAAGGGAGGAGATGTAAAATCTTCCGCTGTCATTTTCACTAACGATAAAAAAGCCGTCAATATTTGTGACATATCCAACGCCTAACGGTAAGCCGCTAGAGGTAACTTGTGCAAAAGCATTACTGGAGTATGTAAAAGAATATAGGCTCTGCCCGTCACAAATAGCCAGTTGGGTTGTTCCCTCTGCCATTGTAACTGTGCCAACGCTTGTAAAAAAAGAGCCACGAAGGGTTGCGTTGCCGCCTGAGTCAACCTCATATAGTTCTGTTCCAGAAACAAAGAACACGCGACCATTACCGCTTTTAAATGCACCCCTATGTGGCCCCGCGCCCGCTGAGGAAAAACTAGACAGTCCGGGCGTTCCATACATAGAAGCGACCTCTTTGCCCATTTCATCCATTATCGGGAATAAGTTAATAGACCGCTGCGCGTCAAACGGCAGTGACCTTTGTTTATAAGATGGCCCGACAATCCCTATTTTCATGTAAACCATCCCGAATAGATGTTCTCAAGGTTTCCTTCATAAGAAAACGCATCCATATTCTTGTTTCTTGCGGTTGCTGTTTTAATTTTGTTTAAGCTTTCAGATGCTATAAAAGCAACATCATTTGGGACTGGCTGTCCGTATTCAGGGGCAAGCTCTAGAGCCAAGTTATAAATTAAAGCCCTCACCCATCCAGCAGGAAACTCTAAGTCTGTATTCAATGACGGGAGCTGTGTAAGCTGCTTTTCAGTCCTGATATAAACGGAGCCGGTGGTTGGAACAGGATAAAAGGTTATCTTTCCGAGCGGTTCGCTTTGTGAGTAAAACAGCACGTCAGGAATAGAGTTTTTTATGTCTTTTTGCGGAATCCCGTCATATTCAGTATCTGATATAACCTCAATGTTGTAATCAATATTACCAATGCGGGTAAAGGCCGTTAAAATTTGTAAAGGCTTTGCAGTGTTAAAATTGCCCCCAACGCCAATTGTATATTCAGCCTGCCCTGAGACTAAAGGGAAGTTTTCAGACAGTCTTGCATAGATTAATAAGCTGTCATTTGACCATGATGATATCATATCGTTAAGTGCATCAAGTCCATCGCTGGCTTCATCGCTTGCGGGTGCTTCGCTTTTTGTTAAAGCACCAATTTTCTGCAAAGCTTTTTTTACTATGTATCTAGCTGTCGTCATCTAGCTTTTTCTCTCTCTTTTTTGGTTTTTCCGCCTCAACAACTGTCCAGCCAACTTGTTTAAGCTCTTCCTTAAATCGCTCGCTTGCAAACTTCTTTACACCGTCTTTTTCGTATTCAATATCTTTCATAATTATCTCCCTTATTCAAAAAGAAGGGGGGAAGCTTTGCGGCCTCCCCCCGCTTAATTAAGCTGTAATTCGTGTAGACCACTCAGGGCGCACTTCGTCAAAGCCATAAAGAACATCAAGTCGCGTAATAACTTCGCGTGTCTTAATATCAAAATCGCGTACCAAGTTTACCGTGATTCCGTCAACAGTCTCTGTCGCTACCAAGTCAACGCCTTTAGGCGCGTACAAAGGCGCAGTCGCCATTTTGAAGGCTGAAGCATGCATAGCAATATTTTGAGCATAACCAGTCGATGCAGCACCTACAAAGGTAAGAGCTGTGTCGTTCGCTGGTAACGCACTAATATTTTGCAAACCATTTGAGCCAGCATATAGCGCGGGTGTAACAGGAATGTTAGTAGTGGACGCACCTGCACCAACAACAAACTGCTGAAGTACGCCAGTTGTTGTTTTAGTGATAGGGTGAACCTGAAACACGCCTGCAAGCGTAAAGACTGTGCCTTCGGTTGGTGCCGCAGACAGGCCTGTTACTATAAGCGCTGTTGCACCTTCAGCGGTTGAGCCGTCTGTTTCTGCACCTGTTACGTCTGAGCCGTTTGTATGTGTTGAAATAAGCTCAGTTTCATACCAGTCAAAACCATCCGCGCGGCCAATCATACCGTTTTTGTACTGTTCCGCAATAGCTGAGCTATCTTGGAAAAGACCTTTACGGGCATCAACCGCAGCAGCACCAGAAGCTGAGTTCATAAGAAGGACTCGCTTACCCGGACGACATAGGTTTTGATTTAGCTTTGTACGAGCCGCTAGAATATCAGCAACCGTGAAAGTGTTAGAACCGGCTGTGCCAACGCTGTTATAAGTCGCGTTTTTCACAATACCGAAGCAACGGCTTTCAACGCTTTGAGCTATTGCCTCAGCAGCAGGGATGCCATGACGCTGAAGTGCGCGTTTAACATCGATGTCTGTTGCAAGCTCCAAGCTGTCAAGCTTCATTCCTACTGTCTCAGTTTTATTAAGCACAAGCGGCTTCTTTTCTTCCACGGTGTCTTGAATTGTAGATGTAATATCTAAATCGTCTTGCTGTGGAATGTAACGGGGCGGAATAGATGTGTAAATCGTGTCGCCTGATTTAAAACCATTCTTGCCGTCAAAGTCGCTTTCGTCTGCTTTATCAACCAATCCACATAGGACTAAGTTGTCACGGAGTGTTTCCGCGATACCCTTGGCAAAAATGCCCGGGCCGTTCTTTACTGTATTAATAGTATTAGCCATTAGTTAGTTTCCTTTTTATTTAAGCCCTAGACTTTTCAATACGTCATCATTAGGACTAAGTTGTTTTTTAACTGAGCCAGTACCCTTTGCCTTACTAATAGGCGTAGGGGCTTGACTCACCCGTTTTTGAGGCACAGAAAGCATTTCCATCCCTCTGTTTTGAGCGTTTACAATCTCATAAGCGGCCAAGTTTGGGTCTGCATATAACAGGCCTTCAAGCTTACCTTCTTTTGCAAGCGTATAAATTGCCGCTGGTGCGTTGTCGATACTGTAAAAAATATCCGACACGCTATCCGGTAGTGCATCTAAAATATGCGCATTCTGCTGCCATACTTGCGGCAAGTCAGTCAAGGTCTGTGAAACCTCATTGGCTTGCTCTCTTATGTATTGGTCGCGTTCCGCTTTTAGTGCGTCTTGCTGTTGCGTCAATTGTTGCTTTTGCATATCGCTTTGTGATTGCGTGACTCTTTGTTCCACCAGTGTTTCAACTTGCGCATTGATATAATCGGCATATGTCTCAAAATCATCGGGATTAACTTCCTTCTGTTCTGGTGCCTTTGGCTGCTCGTTGATTTTGGCTTCAAGCTCCCGCATACGTGCGCGAAGCTTATTAAGTTGTTTGTTTTTCCGATTTAGAGCATTAACTGCTTTCTTTGGAAACTCTTCATCTTCACCATCGCCATCTTGAGAATCTTCAGTGCCTTCATTTTGCGCTTCGTCTTCCATAGATTTTTCAGGTGCTTCTAGGCTCTCATTATCGGCTACCACTTCTTCAGGTGCATCATCGATTGCATGTTGTGTTTCTTCAGTCATAGTTTTCCTCTTTCGGTTGCGTCTGTGGGTTATTCCACGACTTCTAGTATTTCGACGCATAGAGCAGCAAAGCTAACTCTTCGTCGAAAAATTCCTCTTTTTTTCTAATGGACACAGTGGGGACCGCCCGCTCTTCTTCTTGACCAAGACCCCAGCTGTTAAGCCAGCTATTGCCCCATGATTTTGCCCATGTTTTAAAATCAAATCCCATTAACTTACTGGCCCCCACTCATTCCCTGCAGCCCCAGTTCCGCCAACTAAAACATCATTAACATATTGGATATTAGCATCGACCTGCCCTGAAACTGTAAATGTTAGGCTGTCAGTCTTTGCCTTTATAGCCGCTACGTCTGTAACAATATCTGAAATTGAAGCATTGTCTGGGGATGTATAAGAGGCTGCCAGCAGTGCGTCATCTGTTCCACGCATATCAGTGTTTATCGTAACAGTGTCAACAAGGGTTACGCGTGCCACGGTATCAGTCGCAGGGTCAAATGTAGACAATCCGCTTACATCCGCCTTAAATGCATCGGAGCGTGCCCCGTCTGTAAAATATGTATAAATTGTTGCCGCATCATCTCCACCACCCCCTGCTGTTTCAACAACATAAACAGGATCGTAATCAATTTGTAACGAGTTTGAAGTACTAGCAATAATGGTTGCGCCATCATCTCTATACAAACGCCCGCCAGTTAATGTTAATGGCGAAACTTTTGTGTTGTCCAGCTTCATGTCAACGGCAGCCGTGTTGACTTTGATTGAATTGATGTTTTCCCACGTGAGACCCCCAAACGCCTCATTAATCCCCGTTGCTGTGGTAATAAAGTAATAGTGCCAAGCCGCCAATCTTTGAACGGCTGTGGTGTTGTCAGCGTCGTTGATATCAATCTGGATATTGCCGCTGTCCCAAGTGAACTCTGCTATTCCCGACCCGTCTACTGCGTAAAGATTATAAATGTTTTGGTTGGCCTGCGCTGTCGGGCTAGAGCTAATCGCGGTATCCGTAGGGAAAGTAAACGTGCCTTCTATGGACTCTCTTGCGGATACCCCGCTTTGGTAGG